>OJME01002659.1_pt1 | contig 11608 bp, 10 predicted proteins | sample 1597151 | NCBI WGS metagenome assembly OJME01 (sample SAMEA2452118, study PRJEB22498) | human gut metagenome | biome: human feces; feature: human gut; material: feces | place: Australia | collected 2012
ATTCATTAAGAGAAATATACATTTCATCTCGCATCCTTCTATTCAAGTCGTTCTCCGGCAAAATATGGATACAAACTAAAACCCAAAACCACCATACCCACAATGATAGTCAGGGCAGCGATGATAGCAGGACCTCCTACCTTCATTAACTTTTTAAAACTGAATTCCAATCCCAAAGCAAACAACAGGAATACCACCCCGATATCTGCCCAGGTCTGAATATTTCCGCTGTCGATAACCGTCGGGGTTAACGTGATATGCGGTCCGGCAAGAATACCGGCCACGATATACCCTAATACCGACGGTTGTTTCAGACGCTTGAATATCAGGGTCATCAATCCGGCTGAAGCCAGTATAAGAGCCAGATCCGTAATTAATGTAGGTAAGTGTGACATAAACCACGTAATTTGGCCACAAAATTAGCATTTAAACCCTAATTCCGTTCACTTGATCGTCCGCTTATTGAGGAATTCCATAAATTTATCTTTCGAGGACTCTGCTATCGGAATATAAGTCTTTCCGAAAACGATCCGGTTTCGCTCGATGACAGTGATCCGATTCAGATTGACGATAAAAGAACGGTGTACCCGGCAAAAAGAAGCCGGCAACATCTCTTCAAGCGATTTCATACTGATAAGCGAAACGATAGGCGAAGTCACCCCTTCGAGGTATATTTTTACATAATCTTTCAAACCCTCGATATAACAAATTTTAGCCAATTCGACCTTGACCAGTTTATAATCCGATTTTACAAAAATACAATCCTCTTCCAGACTGTCCCCCTGCGTTTCACGGGTTTTCTCAAACCAATTCAACGCCTTGTTAGCGGCCTTTAAAAATTCAGGATAGCTGATCGGCTTCAATAAATAGTCCAGCGCATCCACCCGGAAACCTTCCAAAGCATACTGTTCGAAGGCGGTTGTAAAAATCACTTTGATCTGTTTATCCAAAACCCGGGACAATTCCAACCCATTCAGTTCAGGCATCTGGATATCGAGGAAGATCAGATCCACCGCTTCTTCGCGTAACACCTGCAACACCTCCAAAGCATTCGAGCAACGGGCAACCAATTTCAAAAAAGGTGTCCGCTTGACGTAACTCTCCATCAAATCCAAAGCCAATGGCTCATCATCGACTATCAAACAATTCAGTTCCATCCGTTTCAACTTCCGATCTTCAATTGGGCGACAAATTCATTTCCCTCCCGTTCCGTCCGCAAATCATATTTTCCGGGATACAATAAATCCAGCCGTTTTTTTAAATTTTCCAGTCCGATCCCCGATCCGCTCCGGTCGGTTTCTTTCTTGGGAAAATAACTGTTTTCAATGTAACAGCAGATTCCTGAATTTTCCAACCAATTGAAACGGATATGAATAAAAGAAGGCTCCGTGGGGCTCACTCCGTGTTTAAAAGCGTTTTCGATCAAAGTGATAAACAACAACGGAGCGACCAACACACCTTTCCCATCGTCCGGCAAATCGACCTTCAACTCTACATTTCCCGACAACCTCAGACTCATCAACTCGATATAACTCTTCATGAAATTCAATTCATGATCGAGCGATACGAATTTCTGATTGTCTTCATACAGCACATGCCGCAACAGCCGGCTCAGATCATGGACGGCAAACTGGGCCCGGTCAGGATCGATAGCGATCAGGGAATAAATATTATTGAGGGTATTGAACAGGAAATGAGGGTTCAGCTGGCTTTTCAGATTCTGCAATTCCGCTTCGGAACGGGCATTTTCCAATTCTTTTTTTTCTTGCTCGAGGATATACCAGTTTTCGGTCATCCGGATAGCGACACTCAGAGCCGACACCAAAGCCATCATCACTCCATCCCGGATAATAAAAACACTCCGTGGAGGAAAAGGTCTCGAATGCCTCGGTCCCTCATTGACAAAATGAATAAAATAATACTCCTGCCATCCATGTAAACATAAGCTCAGCAACACAAAAAGGAATAAATTGACAATAATAAATACCAATAACCTTTTCCGGAACAACAAGCGATCGATAAAAATAAAATAATTGGCATAAAATACAGTAATAAAAGCGATGGGAACACCGACATACCCCAGAAATTTAACCCAGGTCATCGGATTTCCCTCTTTCCAGGTGAAAAAAAGAGGGAAGCCGAATACCAATCCCCAGCCGATCACCTGGATCAGAAACTTTAAAATTTTATTCTTGTCACTCATATTACAAAGATAAAGATTTATTTGTTTATTTACCGGATCAACCGGTAAATAAACTACTCATACCGGATCGCTTCGATCGGATCGAGATTAGAAGCTTTCTGTGCCGGATACCAACCGAAGAAGATTCCCGTCACCGTACAGACCACAAATGACAGTACGACAGAATACAGTTGCACATATACCGGCCATCCCGCAACCAACTTGACCACCCACGAGGCTCCGATACCGAACACCACACCGATCAATCCACCGGTCACACTGATCAGAATCGCCTCGATCAGGAACTGGGCCAGAATATCCCGCCCCTTCGCTCCGATAGACATTCTCAGTCCGATTTCCCGGGTACGTTCGGTTACCGACACATACATGATGTTCATAATCCCGATACCGCCGACCAGTAAAGAGATCCCCGCAATACACGCCAACAACATCGTCATCATGTCCGTTGTGGAATTCATCATCGAGCTCAGTTCTTGTTGGGAACGGATGTTAAAATCATCGTCATCCGATTCTTTCAGCCTGTGATTCCTGCGCAGGATACTCGCAATCTCCTCTTCTGCCAGTTCGGTCTGATCTTCAGAAAGCGCCGAACAGAATATACTTTGTAAATGGGTGATGGCCAGGATACGTTTCTGGACGGTTGTATAAGGTGCTAAGATAAGATCATCCTGGTCCATCCCCATTGTATTATAACCTTTCGATGTCAGGACTCCGATAATACGGAAAGGTATTTTTCCGAAGCGGATAATTTGCCCCACCGGATTTTCCCCATTGGTAAACAGATTATCCACGATCGTTTTCCCGACGACACAGACTTTCGCCGATCCGAGAATATCCTCCTCCGTAAACATATCCCCTTCCGCCAGGGTATATTTACGAATTTCAAGATAATCCGGATTTATCCCATAGATACTGGTCGGATAATTATTGGATCCGTAGATCGCTTGTCCACTGCTACTCACCGATGGCGAACAAGCCGAAACATAACGGGTTTCATCGACAATCGCCTGATAATCGTCCAGTTTCAGACTTTGCATGGCAGCCGGATCTTGCCGTACCCCTCCCCGCATATCCGCACCCGGATGAATCATGATCATATTAGAACCCATCTCCGCGATCTGAGCACGGATACTCCGCTTAGATCCCTGACCGATAGCCAGCATGGTAATCACCGAAGCGACACCGATAATGATCCCCAACATCGTCAGAAATCCCCGCATCTTATTATTCCCCAGGGCCCGCAAAGCAATCCTGAATAAATTCGCAAAATTCATTGTATTTCGATTTAATTAATCCTCATTCTTCGGTAAAGCGGCCAGCGTCTCTTTGGCCGAAGCAATCTTTTCATTCCGGGTATCCTGAATCACCCGCCCATCCTTCAACACGATAGTCCGGCTGCTATACGCCGATAATTCGGGATTATGGGTGACAAAAACAATAGTCCTCCCCCGGGCATACAATTCCTGAAACAACGTCAGAATCTCGAAAGAAGTACGGGTATCCAGGTTTCCCGTAGCCTCATCGGCCAAAATCAATACCGGATCGTTCACCAATGCCCGGGCTATAGCCACCCGTTGCTGCTGTCCTCCGGACATCTGATTCGACTTATGATACAACCGGTCATGTAACCCTACCGAATCGAGCGCTTCTATCGCCCGTCTTTCCCGTTCCTTAGCCGAAACCGCCGGATTATACATCAACGGAAGCTCGACATTCTCGATCGAAGTAGTCTTCGGAAGCAGGTTATAAGACTGGAATACAAAACCGATCTTATGATTCCTCAGCTCCGCCCGCTCATTCTTTCCCATCTGCCGGACCGAATACCCGTCCAGCCAATACTCCCCGGCTGTCGGCGTATCCAGACACCCCAGCACATTCAGTAAAGTAGATTTCCCCGATCCGCTGGTCCCCATGATCGTCACGAATTCTCCCGGCTGAATAGCAAAGGATACCCCCCGCAAAGCATGTACCGTCTCATTTCCTACCAGAAAATCACGCTTGATATCTTTTAATTCAATTATAGCATTCATTGTGTGTGAGTTATTGAGTTACTGAGTTGCTGAGTTATTGAGTTGCTGAGTTATTGAGTTACTGAGTTACTGAGTTATTGAGTTACTGAGTTATTGAGTTACTAAGTTACTAAGTTGCTGAGTTAATGAGTTACTAAGTTCCTCTACTTTCTAAATCATCGATTTACCTTCTCCACCAATTTCCCGCAACTCCCCCTTATCTCCTCCTCCCCATCTTTTAGCCTATAGCTTCCAGCCTATAGCCTTTTACATTTTACTTTTTACCCTTCTTATCTTGTCCCGGTGGTTTCGGCATAAAGGGACTGGATTCTGTTTCTCCGGGTTGCGGAGTTCCCATCGCTTTTTTACCGGATTGTTCCATCGCCACGACAATCTCGTCTCCCTCAGCGAGACCACCGGTGATCTCCAGGAGTGAAGTCGTCGCAGTAGCCGTCTGTACTTCTTTTTCTTCCAACGTTTGTCCATTCTTCACCCACACTGTTTTCTGTAAGGCAGAATTATCCACATGGATCGGTTTCAGTACGATTCCATTAGCTTCGGCCAAAGCCTGATCGGGCATAAATTTCAATGCTTTGGGAGGAATAGTCAATACGTTATTCTTCTCCAGTGTATAAATCGACACGGTAGCCGTCAATCCCGGTTTCAGTTTCAGATCCGGATTAGGTGCACTGATCACCACTTCGTAGGTCACCACATTCGATTCCACGGTAGCCTCCAGCCGTACCTGAGTCACAACCCCTTCGAACGCATCGTTCCGGTAGGCATCTACGGTAAAGGTAACCCGCTGTCCTTCGCGTATTTCGCCGATATCGGCCTCATCCACGTCTGCAATCACCTGCATCTCCGTCAAATCTTTAGCAATGGTAAACAAAGTCGGAGTTTCGAATCCGGCAGCCACCGTCTGTCCTTCTTCCACTTCCCTACTGATAACGACACCATCTATCGGACTGGTAATCACGGCATACCCCAAATTTCTTCTCACCTTTACAATATCGGCTTTCGACTTTTCGTAGGTACTTTTAGCCTTTTCATAATTATACGTCGCCTCTTCATAATCGCTGTCGCTGATCAGTTGCTTTTCGAACAGCACTTTACTGCGGGCATAATTTTTTTGCTGATACTCGTATTCTGCTTTGGCATTCGCCAGCTGAGCTTCCTGCGATTCCAGTTCTGCCTGTAAGGTCACCTTATCCATCTCGGCAATCAGCTGCCCTTTTTTCACAACACTATTGTAGTCGACATAGATACGGTCGATGATACCCGAAACCTGCGTACCGACATCCACCTTGGTCACCGGCTCTACCGTCCCTGTCGCCACTACGACATCCGTCATCGAATTACGGGTCACTTTTTCAGTCTGAAAACTGATTTTCCCTTTTGAAGAAGTACCCATAAAGAAATATCCGCACAAGGCCAGAACTACGATAGCTCCCCCGATCGTTATTAATTTCCCTTTTTTCATATATTCTTTTTTATATTGTCATACAATCACTTGGTTCTCACATACCTCTATCATTGGATACTGATCTCTATACCCTGATAGAAATTCAACAATTGCTGATTCAGGATCGCCATATATTTGGCTTGTATCAACTCGAGCCGGGCAGCCAGCAAGTTGTTTTTCTCCGTCATCAATTCTACCGTATTTTTTGCTTTCAGGAAAAACTGCTCCTGAGTAAGCTCGAAAGACAATTCTGTAGCGGTCAGATTCTCCCGGGCCGAACGGAAACGGTTCTGCGCCGATACCGCATCCTGATAAACCGTCTCTACCGATTTCAGTAATTCTTTCTGTACGTTCTCATAATTGAGTTGGGCATTCTCGATATTCAGTTTAGCCAGATTGACCGCCGTCTTGGTCGAACGTTTATTAAAAATCGGTATATTCAGCGTCAAACCGATATTTTCACTCCAATTGTGTTTCGTCTGTGTCCCGAACCCCGTGCCGATACCCGAAACATGACTGGTTCCTAAACCGGCAGACAAGGTAACGTCAGGTAAATATCCCGCCCACGCTTTCTCCTTCTCCAGATTCGCTACCCGGATATTCAATTGGTTGTATTTCACTTCCGGCATGATTCCCAGCGAAGTCAGGTAAACACTCTCTTTAGACGGTAAAACGACCAACACGCTTTCATCTGTCAATTGCGGAATAGCCAGTTCCATCTGGTCGTTCACCCCTAATTCGAGCAATTGTTTCAATTCCAGCTGAGCATTTGCGAGCGTTGTCCGGGCTACAACCAACTGATATTTATCGGTGGCATACTGAGCTTCCAGCTGAGCGAGATCGGCTTTCGATAATGCTCCAGCCTCCAATAAAGCTTTGCCACGATCCCGCTGGGCTTTGGAAACTTCTACCGTCCCTTCGTTAATTTTCACCGCTTCGTCAGCATACAATACCTGGACAAATGCTTGGGTAATCGCCAGTTCGATGTTATTTTCAGATTCCTTGATCGTCAACCCCTGCACCTCATTTTGCAGGTCCATCTGTTGTACGTTCTTCCGGATTTTTCCTCCTTCGAACAGAGATACGGAAGAATTCAGGTTATAACTTCCGGAATACGAATTTTTATCACCGGCTTCGGGACGGGGACGGTTCACATAATTGTGAGCCGTTGTAAAAGAAAGAGAAGGCAGCCGGTCCGCTTTAGCCTGCTTCGTATTTTCTAAACTTTCTTCCCATGCGATCCGACTTTGCCGAATCTGAATATTATGTGCCCGGGCATAATTAATGCAGGATTTCAAATCCCACACAGCCGGTTTTTCCTGAGCCATCACCGGGGCGGACAACACGACCAGTCCCAGGACTATCCCTTTCCAATATGCATTCATAATGTATCTTTTAAGTTCATTTTCACGTTACAAATGTATTTTCTGTTCTCCCCCCCTACAATTTAAATATATACATTCCCCCTTTTTCACGACGAATCCCCCGATTCACCCGATAATTATTTTAGCATTTACATATTTTCACATTAATATTGGCATCTTTTTTGTTAGCAAAGGGGCAATACATCTATTTCAATTAAAATCTGTTACTATGAAACCGATATACAGCCTGTTTATTATGCTATCCTTTGCCGGACAGTTGCGTGCACAAAACGATACCACCGAATTATTTCCTTACGGAGATATGAATCAGTGGATGGTACGGGTAGTCGACGAATCCCTTGTTATCGGAGGAAATACAAAATATCTGTATGAGATCACACCGGGCGATACGCTGAAAAACAACACCCCTTATAAGAATAGTATATCTCCGTGGGCTACGTCGACCGTCATGGCTAAAGTCAGCGGAGTGGTGAAAGCCAGTGTAACCGTATTCCCGGAGAAAAGGGATTCCGGTTATTGTGCCCGGCTCGAAACCCGTATGGAACGCGTCAAAGTGCTTGGATTGATCAATATATCGGTATTAGCCACCGGAACGATATTTGTCGGTGAAGTGATGGAACCCGTGCGGGACACTAAAAATCCGCAAAGCAAACTCAATAACAATATTCCTTTCACGAAACGACCGAAAGCCCTGGAATTCGATTATAAAGTAGAGCCGGGCGGGAAACAGATCAAAGCGACAGGTTTCAGCCGTATCGTCGATATCCCGGAACAGAATAATGCCGAAGCCAGCCTATTGCTGCAATACCGCTGGGAAGACGAAAAAGGGAATCTGTTTGCCAAACGCGTCGGCACAGCCTACGAACGTTATGACCAGGAAGTAAAAGAATGGCAAAACGGCCATCGGATAGAAATCCATTACGGAGATATTACCGGAAAGGATTTTTACCAGCCTTATATGGACCTGGTAAAAGGTGAATCGACACAATATGCCGCCAATAGCCAGGGGAAGATCGTCCCCATCCAGGAGATCGGCTGGGCCTCTCCCGACACTACTCCCACCCACATTATCCTCCGTTTCTCCTCCGGCCATGGCGGAGCCTACATCGGTGCCCCGGACGCCAAATTCTGGATCGATAATGTAAAACTGGTTTACTAAAATATCAAAAGCACATAATAACTACAAAGTTATATTAAAACCCGGCTTTAACCGATTAAATTCTTAGCATCCCGTACCATCATTTTAGCAAACCGGGCCGAAGCTCCGGGTTGCCCTAAACGGCGGATCACCTCATCGTAATTCCGGAGCATTTTCTCCCGGTCACGTTCGCTGTACAGGATACGGGAGAGCTCGTTGAGGATATTTCTTTCGGTCAGCCGGTGCATCATCAGCTCTTTGACGACTTCCCCACCGAAAATCAGGTTGACTAACGAAATATAGTCTACTTTAACGAAGGTCTTGAACAAATAATAACTCAACCTACCTCCTTCGCCATTGTAACAAACCACTTGGGGAATACGCAGTAAAGCCGTTTCCAGGGTCGCCGTACCCGAGGTAACCAGAGCCGCTTTCGCCTGACTCAACAAACGATAAGTCTGCCCATACAAAATACGGACCTCCCGTCCCTTCAGGTAAGGAGCATAATCGGCATCCGACATCGAAGGAGCCCCGGCGATCACAAACTGATAATCGGGGAAATGATCCACCATCCGAAGCATTGCCGGCAGCACATAACGCAGCTCCTGGCTCCGGCTGCCGGCCAGTAAAGCGATGATCGGTTTATCCGGTAAATCGTTCGCTTTTATAAACCCGGCAAAAGTCTCCTCCCGGTAAGGCCGGGCATCGATCGCATCCACCAGCGGATTACCTCCGTATTCCACCGTATAATGATAGCGCCCGTAAAAATCCGTTTCAAAAGGAAAAATCGTATACATCCGGTCGACATACCGCTTGATCTTTTTCACGCGCCCGGTATTCCAGGCCCACAACTTCGGCGAAATGTAATAAAATACTTTCAAACCGATCCCTTTGGCAAACCGGGCAATACGCAGGTTGAAACCGGCATAATCCACCAGGATCACCACGTCCGGCTTCCAACTCCGGATATCCTCACAACACAAGCGGATATTGGCCTTGATCTTACCGAGATTCTTCAATACGGTCAGAAATCCCATGATAGCCGTATCTTTGTAATGCCGGACGATCTCCGCTCCTGCCTCACGCATCAGGTCCCCGCCCCAACCCCGGATGTCGGCTTCCGGATCTTCAGCCCGTAACCCCCGGATTAAATTCGACGCATGCAAATCGCCCGATGCTTCCCCTGCTATAATATAATAACGCATAAAAGGTAAAGGTTAAAAGTAAAAAATAAAAACTCAACAGTACTGTACAAAGATAGCAAATTACAAGCCAAATCATTACTTTTGCAAGCGATTATAGAAATTTAATAGCAGTCGGTACAAATATGAATATTGCAGGGAAGAAAGTCGCTTATATCACCTTGGGTTGTAAACTGAACTTTTCAGAAACGTCTACCATCAGGCACAGCCTTGAAAAAGAAGGCACTGAAACCGTAGCCGATAAAGAAGGCGCCGATATCTTTGTGATCAATACCTGTAGCGTGACCGATATGGCCGAAAAAAAAGGCCGGCAGTTGATCCGTAAAATTATTCACCACAACCCGGGCGCCTATATCGTAGTTGTCGGATGTTATGCCCAGCTCAGAGCGAAAGAAATCATGGCTATCGACGGAGTGAGCCTGGTATTGGGGGCCGGAGAAAAATTCAATGTCGCCCACTACCTGCAACACCTCGAAGAACAGGAAAAGCAAGAACCTCACTCGTGTGATATTTTCAAAATCAGCAATTTCGACCTGGCCTACTCTTTCGGCGACCGTACCCGTTGTTTCCTGAAAATCCAGGACGGTTGCGACTATTTCTGTACTTATTGCACCATTCCTTTTGCCCGCGGAAGAAGCCGGAGTGCCAGTCTGCCGCGGATCCTCGACGCTCTCCGCGAGGTGGCCGGCAAAGGGATCCAGGAAGTGATACTCACCGGTGTCAATACCGGCGATTTCGGCCGGGGCACGGATATGAATTTCTTACAACTATTGCAACAACTCGACCGCCAGGAAGAGATTGCCAGGTTCAGGATTTCTTCTATCGAGCCCAACCTGCTGACCGACGAAATCATTGAATTTGTAGCAACCTCCAAGCGCTTCATGCCCCATTTCCATATCCCCTTGCAATCGGGTAGCGACGAAGTGTTGAAGCTCATGCACCGGCGTTATGACCGGGAATTATTCGCCGGTAAGATCCGCACCATCCGCCACCTGCTACCGGATGCTTTTATCGGCGTCGATGTCATAGCCGGCATGCGGGGTGAAACCGAAGCCTGTTTCGAAGACGCCCTCCGGTTCATCGAGACGCTCGACATTTCACGGCTTCACGTATTCCCTTATTCCGAACGCCAGGGAACCAAAGCGCTGGATATCCCCCTGACCGTTCCTCAGGAAGAAAAACACCGGCGGGTAAACCGGCTGATTTCCGTATCACAAAAAAAATTAACCGCTTTCTATCACCGGTTCGAAGGGGAAACCCGTCCTGTATTGTTCGAAGACAACAAAATCGGACAGTATATCTGCGGATTCACAGACAATTATATCAAAGTAAAACTCCCCTACGATGCCGGATTAGCCAACCGGATTATTCCCATCCGGCTAGAAAAAGGGCTCTTTTGTGAAGACGAATAAACAACTCATAATAAAGTGATTAACCCCATACACAAAAGGCACATACTTATTGTGTCTAATTAACAATATTTAATTTGAAGCGTTCACAATTAGTATTACCTTTGTGTAAGAATCAATTTCATAGTTTGTTTCTGTTTAGGGTTAGTAATTTAAGTCGTCAATTCATGGCGACTTAATTTTTTTATTTCATCCGATATACCTATTTTTGTTATAAATACTTTTTAACTTTGTATCAAAAATATAAACATCGATTGTTAAGTAATCAGCAATTTACTTTTTAATTAAAGCAACGAACCTAATGCAAGTTTTAATTACCGGAAGTGCCGGATTTATCGGTTACCACCTCGCAAAAGCTCTTGCCCGGCAAGGCATAGCCACTTATGGCATCGACTCGATAAACAGTTATTACGACGTATCCCTGAAAAAAGCCCGTTTAAAAGCATGCGGAATCGATCTTTCCCGTCAAGAACAGGAATACCGCTCTACCCTTTACCCCAATTATACGTTCAGGCAAATGGACCTCTGTGACAAACCTGCCCTCGACGCACTTTTCGCTTCCCGGGCCTTCGATACGGTAATCAACCTGGCTGCACAAGCCGGAGTACGTTATAGCCTCGAACATCCGGAGACCTACATCGACAGCAATGTGTCGGGTTTTCTGCATATATTGGAAGGCTGCCGCCACCATCATATTCCCCGTCTGATTTTCGCTTCTTCGTCATCGGTATATGGCAATTCGACCGAAGTACCGTTCCGCGAAGATGCGCGGGCCGATCATCCGGTCAGTATCTAAG
>OJME01002688.1_pt1 | contig 11481 bp, 10 predicted proteins | sample 1597151 | NCBI WGS metagenome assembly OJME01 (sample SAMEA2452118, study PRJEB22498) | human gut metagenome | biome: human feces; feature: human gut; material: feces | place: Australia | collected 2012
ACCCCCTGTGGGCACACTGCAAGAATGCGATGCCCATCCAACGCAAAGATATCCGGGCACTCCCACATATATCCGAAAGCTTTTTCTGTTGTGTAGAGCTGCTCAAAGGTAAAATGCTCCAAATCTGTTGACGAATAAAGCAACACCGCTCCCTTATCATCCTGCAGCCATGCCCCTAACACCATTCGAAATGTACCGTCAGTCATCTGAAACAACTTTGGATCGCGAACCTGATTCGTACATTCTGCCGGATAATCCGCATTCGTCAAAATACATTGTTTGGCAGAGAAGTGTTCCCCATCCTCAGATATCACGCGGATCACATTCGCTCCACGGCCGGAATGGATATAATCATGATCTCCCTCTTCCTCCACATTTCCGGTATAAAACAAATACATCTTGTCCTTCCATACAATGGCTGAACCGGAAAACACGCCATCTTTATCATAGGTTTCATCCTGCAAAAATGGTGCTCCCTCATATTTATACTGCACTAAATCCTTGCTTGTATAATGTCCCCACAGTTTCATTCCGCCATTCACGGCAAACGGAGAATATTGAAAAAACACATGATACCTGTCCCCAAAATATGACAGTCCATTAGGATCGTTTAACCATCCTACCGGTGCCATAAGATGGAAATGGCAGCGATACTTCTCTGCTGCCACTTTCTGCATATTTTCCTGTTCAAAACGTCGCAATATCTCCGGCAAATCGTCTTTTCTCTGCTGTAATGACATTCCCTGTGCTCTTTTTTCCATAGTCAACCTCTTTATATTCTAATAATTGCGCACTGAGGCTCATTATATCATTTCGGTCGTGTACACATATGATACATTGCCAATATCTTTTAACTTCTTCAGTTCCTTACCGATATCTTCCACGTAATATCCATAAATATGCAAACCATCTTTCTGAATACTATCAATCACTGAAGCATAATCCGTTTTCCCAGTGCCCTGATCGTTCTCGATCATTTTCACAATGTCATCGTTATCTTGCAAATATTGTAACATACTTGTCATGTGTTTGGTAACATCTTTTTCCTCCAAAACATTTTTCTTGGCGGATTCCTGCTCAGCAAGTGAAAATGCCGTCAGCAGCGGATATTTTTTTTGGTCAAAAGCAAGACTGCTGCAACTGGTGTACATACGAAATCCTATATTCCCTATATTGTACGTTGTATATTTGCTTTCCGTTTGGTCTTTATTTTTTACACTGATCGCGCACCAGGTCGGCTCAAGATCATTCTTTTCCGCCAATGCTTTGAATTCAGAAAATGAATATACTTTATCCAAGCTGACATAGGCATGGTACATTTTTTCATCCTCCAACTTAGACAGCTCATCAAATACTTCTTTCTTCGTTCCGGCAATCCCTTCCGGCGTCGCCGCACTGGCTGTCGTCATCTCGCTTGGTGGATAAAAAACATTTGAGAATGGTTTTTGTACAATATTGGGATTATACAAAACCATATCATTTTTCGTGATCCTTCCTCCCACGTACTCAAAAATACCATTGTGAGAACTCGTCTGGTTGATCACGATGTCATAATTGCCATAGCCGCTTCCTGTTGCGGCCGCAGAATCGCGATAGTTCTCCGGCAAAAACAACTCTGAATACACGGATATGTCCAAGGACAATTGATTGGTTTTATTTCCCTCTTCTGTGCCGACAATTTTATTTGGATCATAATACATGGCATCCTGGATCTTTGGAAGTGCAAACACCAAGAAACATACAATTCCTATAACGATCACTCCGGTAATAACACCATACTTAATAAATGTACGGCGTATTGCCCGCCTGATCAACTTCGTAAACTCTGCCTCCTGTCCGCCTTTTGGCACTGCGCCCTCTATGACATTTGTTCTCTGTCCGTCTTTTGGCACTGTGCCCTCTATGACATTGGTTCTCTGTCCGTCTTTTGGCACTGCAGCGCCCACAATATTGACGTTTTGTCCGTCTTTCGGCACACTTCCATCTGTACTTTCGGTAGTTTGACCCCCGTCCTGTTCTACCTGTTCCTCAAACTCCATCTCCTCATTATCAAACAAATACTCGCTGATCGCATCCTGTTTCTCAATGTCTTGGCGTACCTGTTTGCGCTGTTCTTCCGGCAATTCCCCTGCCTTATATTTTTGCAATAATTCCCTATAGTTCATAACCCTGTCCCTCCATATAATTTTTCATCTGCTTCTTAGCACGATGTGCCGACACCCTTACATTTTCCGGTGTCATGTGAAGCACCTTAGCAATTTCTTTTTGTCCCAAGCCTCCAAAATACTGCATCATAACAATCTCTCGCTGCCGCTCCGGCAAATGCTCAATCGCATGATACAACAAGCGATTTCTTTCTTTCGACAGAATATTTTCTAATGGTATATTTGCCCTATCTTCCGTTTCGTTCTCATACTCGTCCACATACATGACTCGTCTGTTTTTGGACACCTCATTATAATACAGGTTGCGCGCCACCGTATATAACCATGCCCGCATGTTGGTATGACTTTGATCCAGCGAAAGCAGTGCTTTCAGAAATGTTTCCTGCGTCAGATCCGCTGCCCACTCATGATTTTTGCACAATGCATATACATACAAATATATTTCCTGATAATATGCATCGTACAACTTTTCTAAAAGCTGTTTATCCACTTTGTCAAGCTCCCCCTCCTTTCCTCATCTCTCACGTTGCTGCAGATGGCGATTTTTCGTGCTATCTACCAATATAACAGATGAGTCATCGAAATGTTACACCATTTTCTAATTTTATTTTTAAAAGATTAGGGTGTTCATCATTTATGAAAGGGACTTTGCCATCTTTCCTTTTGACAGTATAATCCTATAGAGGTTATACTGCTATCTAGATGCTAATACAACAAATAAGAAATCACCGGTCATATGACTTGTCAGATTTATGATACATTTTAGATACATAAGGTCGGTATAGTAAACGTGTGTTGAAGTTATGAAAATTTTCACACACAACTGTGTAAACACGAGAGGACTTCCGGTCATAATACGCCTGATAGGGGACAGGCCGTATATAATAACCGTGACAGATATTGGACAAAGCTATGAGTAAAATATTGATTGTAGAAGATGAAGAGGCTATTTCGAATCTGATTCGTATGAGTCTCTGCAAAACCGGTTACATATGTGAACAGGCATTTGATGGCGAAACTGCTGCAGACCTGATTGCAGAAAACAGTTACGACCTCATTTTGCTGGATATCATGCTGCCGGGCATTGACGGCTATGAATTGCTTGACTATATCAAGACGACACAAATGCCGGTCATTTTTATTACGGCGATGGGCACGTTAGATGACAAAGTGAAAGGTTTGAGGGCAGGAGCGGATGACTACATTACAAAACCATTTGAAATGATGGAATTGTTAGCACGTGTAGAAACCGTTCTGAGACGTTATCACAAAAGTGAGGAGAGGATCACGATTTTTGATACTGTCATCGACGTTCCATCACGTACCGTAACCAAACAAGGGAAGCAGATCATGCTGACACTCAAGGAGTTTGAGCTGCTTCTCTTCTTAGTGCGCAATAAAAATATCGCATTATATCGTGAAACTATTTATGAGAACATTTGGCAGAATGAATATATGGGTGACGGTCGTACTGTAGATCTCCATATACAGCGGCTGCGCAAAAAACTACACTGGGAAGATAAAATAAAAACCGTATATAAAGTAGGGTATCGACTTGAAGTTGACATTGCGGGAATATAAAACGATTATCAAAATTCTTCTGCAAATTTACAAGACAGGTGGCAACTTGAAGTTGACATTGCGGAAGTGTAAAACGATCATCAAAATGACAGATAGCGGTTTAATGTCAACATGGAGGGAGCATAAAACAATATGAAATTTTATTGGAAAATTTTTATCAGTTTTTTTATCTTGATCGCAACTGCTTTTAGTATTTGCGGAACCTGGATGATTTCTGCGTCCTTTCGAGCTTCCTATCATCGAGAGATTGAGTCCGGCAACAGCAAAAACGAAATGGTCCGCATGTCTCTAGGCAATATTGTCGGCTCTATGCCTGCGGATTATTTTACTAAACACAAAAATGCCATGAAAGAGATCTGTTCATCCTTTGCGGTAAGTTTTGGAGGGGATTCCGATTTTTTCACAATATATGATGACCGGCGAAACGTTGTTTACTCCTCCGGAAAACCGCAGAACAACGATGTTCTCTTTACTAAAGCAGGGAAAAACAAGTCCGCACGCAAAATATATAAAAGTAAAGATACGTATTATTTACGTATCGTAAGCTATACGATATTACCAAGCGATCTGAAAGGTTATTACGTAGAAACTGTTACAAATATCAATAACATTTATTTGCAGCGTCAGGAAATGACTCGCATGTACCACTATATCATGTTTATCATATTGGTGTCCTGCATGATCCTTTCTCTGGCTTTGTCATATTTTTTGACATATCGCGTGCGTGTCCTTTCGGCTTCCACGCGCAGTTTCGCAGATGGCGATCTGAATAGTCGTGTCCAAGTTCATGGACAGGATGAAATTGCTACTCTGGCGGCTGATTTTAATCGCATGGCTGATAGTCTGCAGGAAAAAATTGATGAGATATCCATGCACGCCAAAAATCAAGAAGCATTTACGGCAGCGTTTGCACACGAATTAAAAACGCCGCTCACTTCCATTATCGGCTATGCCGAGTTATTACGCACGATGGATCTGTCGCAGGAAGAAAAGTGGCAGGCGGCAGACTATATCTTTTCACAGGGAAAACGCTTGGAATCCTTGTCATACAAACTGTTAGATCTATTTGTTTTGCAACAGCAGGAGCTTACCTTTGCACCGGTTTCATCGTCAGAACTTACCGATGCAATCGTTCCAATGATGAAACAAAATCTTGCAGCCAAAGACGTGATGTTATCAATGCATCTCGCTCCTGCAACGCTATATGGCGACAAAGATCTACTCTTATCACTGCTTATCAATCTGATCGACAACGCCAGAAAGGCTTCCTCGTCTGGCGATACGATCACTGTGCTTGGTTATTCCGACAATGACTATTACTGCATCAGCGTACAGGATACCGGCAAGGGAATTCCCGCAGATGAAATCGACAAAATCACCAAACCTTTTTATATGGTAGATAAATCCCGCTCCCGCAAAGAGGGTGGAGCCGGGCTTGGTATGTCGCTTTGTTATGAGATTCTGCGCCTTCATCATGCGCAGTGGCATATCGAAAGTGAACTTCATATCGGTACAACGATCACTATTACCATCCCGCAAACCGGAAAGGAGTAGCATATGAAAAAACAGTTACGAATTGTATTAACCTTTTTACTGGTGGCTGCATTTTTTATTACTGCAGAAATCATTCCTGAGATCACGAATCACCTGACTGACCAAAAAACGACCAATACCATTACGGTTTCACATGGTTCCACTCAGACTACACCCACCAAAGTCAATCTGTCTTACAAAGAACGTCTCGCTATTTTTTCATCCGAAACGATCGCTGTCTCGGAAATTTTGACAACGTCAAAGGCAGAAACTTTGACAGAATATGATGAGTCATTTTTTGAGAAACTGCAAAAACAGCTTCATAAACTTTACTCCTTTCACCTTATTCCCGACGATCTAACGGTGAAAGATCTGGAAAATATGTTTCAATCCGCCACTTATTTATCCATCCGTAATTATTTAGAAACGGACAGTTTCTGTGTTTGGGAACTTTCTTTCTTGAAAGAATCTAACAAGCAATCTTATTCTTTGCGTTTTGATGTAGAGCAGGAAAAAATCTACTATGTATCAATGGGAAATATACCTATAAAAGAGATTTTGACAAAGTCCGATCCGACACAGTATAATGCAGTCCCATTAACGGGACACGTAGCCGCCTCCCACATTTTGCAAGGAAACGACAGTCCAATGCAGTATCAAGCAACACCTATGGGAGAAAGCAAAAAATCTCTTTTGTCCGAAAAAATTAACCGCTACGCTAAGCGTCTTCTAAAATACTATGGTGCTTCGATAAATCGTGATGTTTCCGCACAGTATTCCAGTGAAGATGACTATAAAGAAGCCCACTACTATTTTACAATAAAATCTTACAAATACAACATCCCGGTTACCATCATAACCTCTCAAAACTATGCGGGTATTGAGAATTATCTCACATTCTCTTTCGGTAACTTTTATTCTGATTTTATGACTTCTAATGGTACATCACAGATGGTCGATGGTTAATGGGATGGGATGATAACTCCCTTGCGTTGCGAATTTGTGATGATACAACTTAGATACCTTTTCTTGCAAAATCGGATGCAATCTTTTGTTTTAATAAGAATATAAAACAGGATCAGGCAAGGAGGAATTTATAAGATGAGGTATAAAAGAAGTCATTTGATCGGATTATTTGCAGCACTATTAGTGCTGGTTACTATTTTAGGGGGAGGAATATTGTTGGTGATCAAGGAAGATCACGCATCTGCCGGATCTACGGAAGGCGCAGCTTATCATTTTCAGGGAACAGATCAACCGCAGGCCACGCGCAGCCATAAATACCACACAAATCTCAACCACAAGCAAACTCTGATCTTAGTGAACAAAGATCATGCATTATCAAAGGACTACTCGGTCCAACTCAAAACATTAAAAAATGGCATTCAGGTTGCCAAAGTGATATATCCGCATCTTCGTGATATGTGGTTTGACTGTGAAGCCGCTAATCCTAATTATTCTATCAATGTAGTAAGCGGTTATCGTACCCGTCAAAAACAAACAATACTCCTTTCCGAGGAAATCCGCAAAAATGAGCGTGCCGGAATGAGTTATCGTTCCGCTAAAAAAGATGCTTTGCGAAGTGTTGCACCTGCCGATTATAGCGAACACGAAACCGGTCTGTGCGTGGATATCACCGCTTCCGATCATCTGCAGCTTGACAATGGGCAGGCACAAACCCCGGAAAATCAATGGCTGCGCAAACACTGTGCCGATTACGGCTTTATTCTCCGTTATCCAAAGCATAAAGAAAAAGTTACCGGCTATATGTACGAATCTTGGCATTTTCGCTATGTTGGCAAAAAAGCCGCCAAAAAGATCATGCGTGAAAAAATTACGTTAGAAGAATATCTTCAGGAATAGACAAAATGCTCCCATCTTTTGGGAGCATTTTGTCTAAATCTTTGCCATCCTCTTGAGACAATACTAAAATACCACTACTAACAACATCTTAAACTGCTCTTTGCCGTATACCGCATGTGGATGTTTTGCGGGCATTACGATCGACTCTCCTTCGTGCAGCTCATATTCCACACCATCAATCGTAATTTCTCCAACTCCATCCAAACAGGTTACAAACGCATCTCCACCGGATTCATGGGTACTAATCTCTTCGTCCTTATCAAAGGCAAACAATGTTACACTAAGCGCATCGTTCTGTGCAAGCGTCTTGCTGACTACCTGTCCTGTCTGATAGGACACCTGTTCTTTCAGTACCATTACCTGTGCCTTGTCCATGTTTTTGATCATACTCATCGCTTTTTCCTCCATTCTTTTTTCTTTATTACGTTATTATAACCACATTTTTAATAAAACACTACTTGGAGGCATCTACAATTTTTTACACCTCCTCTTCTGAAATAACTAATTTCTCCGCGATCTCCGCTACAGTCATATGAAGTTCCTCATATAAAATCTCAACTTTTCCTTCAATCTTTCCTTCCCGGAAGGGAAGCCATACAAATATGCTTATTCGGTGCATATACCATATGTTCATACACTTCATCCGTCACAACAAATGATTGTCATCATGGCACACATCATAGCTTCCGTTCCATAAAATGTGTTCCTTCCGTTATGCACCGTACTTTTTCTTGTGCACTTTTTCTCTCTAATAAATATCCTTCGTCTCAACAGAAGCTTTTAATTCATTGGCAAGCTCATATATATTGTTGAGTATTATTTTACAATCATTCATGCCCTCTACCGTGGAATCTGATACCTTGATGCCCTCCGCAGATGCAGCCGCAACCTCTTCTCCTGTTGCCGACAGATGTGATATATTATCCGATATCACTGACGTTGAATCAAGTATTTTATTGATGCTCTGCTCTGCAACATGTATGCTTGACATCAGCACATCCATTGTATTGCCTACTTCAACAAATGTTTTTTCTGTTTCATCAATAAGTGCGTTCTGTTTATCAACGGATAACACAGATTCATTGATACTCTCGTTCGCTTTTTGGGTATCTTCGTTCAGCTTCTGTATGATATTTGTAATACTTTCAGAAGCCTTCTTGGTCTGTTCCGAAAGCTGACGGATTTCCTCCGCAACGACCGCAAACCCCTTTCCCGCTTCTCCTGCGCGGGCTGCCTCAATCGACGCATTCAGTGCAAGAAGATTTGTCCTTGCGGATATATTAACGATATCACCAACAAAATTCTGTACATCATTAACCTTCTCTGTAAGACCACTTATTACATCAACAATGATATTACTTGCGTCCTGTACATTCTGTGCCTGTTCTTTTAATTGACCAACAACCACCTTGCTGTTATTTACCGATTCATCTGTCTTGTCAGATGCACTTATCATCTGATTAATTTCTTTTTCCGCCATATCCGTGTTTTCCTGAATCTCAGAACACATAACCGCCTGTCTCTGGATTGCCTCTGCCGTACTTTCCGTGCTGTCTGCGATATCCCCCATAGAGCTGTGGCTGATATCTATACTTTTCTCAAGTTCATTCAGCATAGTCATCGCTTTTTCAAACTCGTCAGAAATATTATCCGCAATAGCAACCATTTTCGTATTGCTTTCATTCTGTTTTGCAGCCGCCTCCTCAATCTGGGATACCTTCTCGCCAAAATACTGAATCAATAGATTCGCTATATTGATCGATATGATCGTCACAAGAATGATTACAAGGATAGCTAATATCCTGCTTGATAACAGTTCCGAATTGCTACTGTCAAAATCCCTTATTAATCGCACAACATTTGCTAATATAACTAAACCATTGGCACAATACATCAATCTTTTATTAAGATAAACCATAACGGAAATAATCATCGGAATTCCATATGTCCACACGGTATCCGTAGAATTCAGTAATACAACAACAACATATCCAATCGCTATATTTACTGATAATAGAACCTCACATATATGTGTTTTCTTTTTCATTATGTATGCTGCGATTGATGCAGTCATAACAACCAACGCTGTGATAAACTGTATTATAATCCTGCCTGCCCGTTCTCCCTTTGAAACTCCTAATGCCGCTAAGACTGTTACTGCAATAAACCCAAATACTATCAGAATCGTGATCAGTACCATCCTGTTTGCTCTCTGATATTGATTTTCTGTCATATTTTTCCTCCTCGTTCTCCTTATAAATTTTCCTATACCTTCATAACCTTGCATACAACAAATAATTATTTCTGTTTACTGTACCATACCAGTTTTATTATATCGCAGATTATGTTGATTTCAAGATTTTTTTATCGGCACCGGTCACTTTTTCTATGTGAAGACAAGAGAATACCCCATTTATATGCAATCCATTTGACGCACTTTTCATTTTGTAAACCCATTTTTAGTCCTATTTCTTTCCGGCTTATACTCCGACAGAAATAATCCTATCAAAGTAAGTACCGTTCCTATTTCGGCTAATAAGGTCAGTTTCTCATGTAAAATTAGTACAGAAGTAATGACCGTTATCACCGGAACCATATAGATATAAACGTATCTCCTTTAGAATATCTTTTCTCAGTTTTTAAACAATGAGAATAGCAGCTAACATGCCACTATTCCCATTTTATCTAGTGTTTTTTATCATTTACGATAAAAAGTATAACGGATCTTTTTTCTTTATTACGTTATTATAACCACATTTTATTAGATATGTTATAATCTGTTACGGAATAATGGCCACACATATTTAGATCCCAGCATTGCAATTGTCCCGCCGATCAACACACCTAACGTATTTAGTATGACATCGTCGATATCCGTTCCTCTTTGTATAAAGATTTGTTCCATCTCTATAATTATAGAAAGCAAAACGCCACTACCGATAATACATTTGAGTGATTTCTGATACCAAGGGAAAAACCACGCTATTACTCCATATGTATGTTTGGCAGCATAGTATAGCCCAATAAAGTAACCATATAAGTCAATGTAACACAATACAATATTTCTTTGCCGACATACACTTCCTTTTTCATCATTGCCAAATAAATTCCTTTTAATACGATATAAACAACCGCAACAAGAAACGCTCTTTGAACAGCCTCCTGTAAATATAATTTAATCAGCATAACCTTCTCTCCTCCCCTTAATACACCTGTCATTGACACATTCTTCTCTCATCCAGATGCAGCAGATCATCCGTCTGCTTCTTATGATATAAGCAGATCATTGATATTTTTTCTTAGCTCTTCTATATAATACAAAAAATACCGGAATAAGGAAAGCATCTGCAAAAATCCATGCGAGATCATTTGCCAGACAAACACCCATAAACCCGATCATACTTACTACAAGCGTACCTGCCAAGGTTCTTGCCGCCATTTCAAACACCCCGGCCAATATAGCGATCGCCGAATACCCCATTCCCTGTATCGTAAAACGAACTGTATTCACTAAAGTAAGCAAAGAATATCCGGCTGTTGTTACGATCATATACTGATACGCATATTTTACGGCTTTCACTTCCTTTGCACTAAGAAATAATAACGTCATCGGCTTGCCAAACAATAAAACAATGACAAGCAGCACTGCAGACACGCCAAAACCCATGAGAGACGCTGCCAAAAGTCCCTTGCCAATACGCTTCGGTTTGCCGGCTCCCATATTTTGTCCAACGTATGGTGCCATTGTCTGTCCCAGTGCCTCGATCGGACAGGATACAAAATTACCAAGCTTATTCGCTGCCGTCACTCCGGCTACCACTGTAGATCCAAAACCGTTCACTGCTGCCTGGATCACAAGTGTTCCTATCGCTGTGATCGAATACTGCATTCCCATCGGGATTCCAACCGCACATAAACGCATCATATACTTTGACAACGGTTTCCACTCTTCTTTCGTTCCCCGCAGGATTGGAAAATGCTTTCCAATATACCACAGACAACACAACCCGGAGATTCCCTGTGCCAGCACAGTCGCCAGTGCAGCTCCTTTGACGCCCATACGAAATACAATGATAAATACGAGATCCAGTCCAATATTGAGGACAGATGCCAATGCCAAAAAGATCACCGGCGTTTTGCTGTCTCCCAAAGAGCGGATCAGTGCCGCCAATATATTATACAGAAAAGTGCATGGTATTCCTAAAAAAATGATCAACATATACCAATATGTATAGGAAAAAATATCCTCCGGCGTTTTCATAAAGCGCAAGATATCTCCGCACAAAATTGACACGATCACTGTCATAACAACAGAAAATGCAAGACAAAGCCATGTAGC
>OJME01002698.1_pt1 | contig 11458 bp, 8 predicted proteins | sample 1597151 | NCBI WGS metagenome assembly OJME01 (sample SAMEA2452118, study PRJEB22498) | human gut metagenome | biome: human feces; feature: human gut; material: feces | place: Australia | collected 2012
AGAATTTATCATTGCAGACAATCAGGATATCAGTAAGGCAGGAATGATGTTCCTGCTAAGTAAACAAAAGGAAGTGTCCCTCCTTTTAGAAGCTGATAACAAGGCTGAACTGATTCAGCAGCTACGATTGCATCCGCAAGCGGTGATTGTATTGGATTATACACTGTTCAATTTTGCCGGGGCGGATGAATTGATTGTCTTGCAGGAAAGATTCAAGGAAGCCGACTGGATTCTATTCTCTGACGAACTTAGCCTGAACTTTCTCCGCCAGGTACTGTTCAGCAGTATGGCTTTCGGGGTAGTGATGAAAGATAACTCGAAAGAAGAAATCATGACTGCCATTCAATGTGCCACCCGCAAACAACGGTATATTTGCAATCATGTCAGCAATCTGTTGCTTTCGGGCGCTTCTTCTCCGCTGGCTGCCTCAAGCGTAGACGATCATCTGCTGACACAAACGGAGAAGAATATCCTAAAAGAAATTGCATTGGGAAAAACGACGAAAGAGATTGCAGCAGAGAAAAATCTTAGTTTCCATACGATAAACAGTCATCGTAAGAATATCTTTCGCAAATTGGGAGTAAATAATGTACATGAAGCTACTAAATATGCGATGAGGGCTGGGATTGTGGATTTAGCGGAATACTATATTTGAGATGCCGCCTTATAAGAATTACCCTACACATCCTATTAGCACAAACTAGTGAACAGTGCCTTTCTCTATTCTATTTCAATCCATTCTGTTTCAGAAGTTGTTCTATTTCCTTTTCTGATATAGACGCTCTATCTGCTTTATCATAAATATAAAGAAGATTCAAAACTGCATCTTGTTGAGAAACGACTAAAGTAAATGTTATAACCCTTGCTCCTCCACTTTTACCTTTTCCTTTTGAAGTTATTTTCATACAAACTTTGCGCAGTCCATGTCCCAAGTCCGTTCCTAGCAGAGGATTCTGTTCTAAATCATCAATCAATGAAACAAAATCCTCCTTAAAAGAGGAATAGTGTTTCGCCAGCCTTTTAGCCTCCCGCTGAAATGTCGGCTTAACTATAATTTCATAATTCATTAATGAACTCTCTTGCAGTCTTTACCTCCAACTTACCTTCCATTGAAAGTTTTACCTCTTTCAGTCCGGCGTCAATCCCTGCTAGAACTTCTTCTTTCGTGATTTCTTCCTCTTCTTTTTCAGCTTCCATTTTTTTCAGTCGTTTCAAATAGTTCTTCACTCGATTGAGCATCTCTTTGTCATTCAAACTCAGGAGTTCCTCCACCAAGTCCATCTTCAGACTTTTCAATTCCATCGTTGTCATAAGCAATCCTCCTTTATTTATATTCTACGAAACAAAAGTAGTGAGAAATCTCCTGATAATCCAATCTTCACCAATCAAAATAAACTATTTAACAGATGATTTCACCGCTCCCCACACAAACTTTTACTTCTTCATCATAAATCACCCCAAACTGTCCCGGAGCAATGCCTTGCAACTTTTCGGACGACAAGATGTGAAACAGCTTCTCCCCTTCCTGTATCAGTTTTCCTTTTGTAAATTCGGGAGTGTGGCGAATCTTGAAAATAATGTCTACCTCCTTCTCCTGACCTTTCCAAGGATTATCAGTAATGAAATGGAAATCATGCATCCTGAATTCATTACCGTATTGTGTCTCTACACCGTAGCCACGAGATACGTAGATAGTATTTTCCTCAATATCCTTCTTGACTACAAACCAGGGACCACCACTCAATCCGAGCCCTTTCCGCTGACCAATTGTGTGGAACCAATAGCCGCGATGTGTACCCACTTTCTTTCCGGTTTCCAGTTCAACAATCGCCCCTTCCTTTTCTCCTAAAAAACGACGAACGAAATCATTGTAGTTTATCTTTCCGAGAAAACAAATCCCCTGACTGTCTTTCCTTTTGGCACTAGGCAATCCGGCACGGTTTGCAATCTCACGTACCTCCTGCTTCATCAACCCTCCAATGGGAAAAATGAGCTTGGAAACTTGCAGGTAATCAATCTGGGCGAGAAAGTCTGTCTGATCTTTCACGGGATCTTTTGCTGTGCCCAGCCAAGTTTTACCATCACGTTGTAAGGTGGTGGCATAGTGACCGGTTGCCGTAAAGTCGAAATCTTTCCCGACACGCTGTTCAAAGCAGCCGAATTTGATAAGCTTATTACACATCACGTCCGGATTCGGTGTCAATCCCTGCCGAATTTTATCAATGGCATACGCCGCCACATTCTCCCAATACTCCTGATGCAGGTCCACCACTTCCAAAGACAAACCGTATTTACGTGCCGTTGCAGTAGATAATTCAATATCCTCCTCTGCCGAACAGTCCATATATTCCGCTCCGTCCATGCCTATCTTAATGTAAAAAAGAGTAGGCTTATATCCTTGCTCACAAAGGAGATGTACGACAACCGAACTGTCGACACCTCCTGATAATAATGCAGCTATCTCCATGAATAAAAATCCGTCTATTAATAACTTTCTATATTTTAGCTAATACCTATCGAAAACTTTGATGTCACAAAGATAAGGCAAGATTCTCTAACACCCAATCACACATTGAAGGCATTTTTATACCATAAATGTGGTAGATAAGCAAAGTATTTCCTACATTTGCACAGTAAAAAGCTTTTTATGATGACGAAATTAAGAAAGATAATCCTCATACCTGCCCTGAGCATCGTATTTATCAGTGGCTTTTTCTCCTGTGGTGTCGACCGCTGGCCGGAGTATGCCCATCAGACCGCACTGGATACATGGATGTACGACATCATGCAGCAGAACTATCTGTGGTATCAAGATCTACCTTCCTACGATGATGTGAATCTGTTTCTGGAACCTGCCTCGTTCTTATCTAAAGTGAAATCAAAAAAAGACAGCTACTCGTTTGTAGATTCTGTGATGGAGGCTCCGCTGCCTACTTATGGATTCGACTATTCACTAGTTCGAAGTGTGGATATCGATACAGCATATAACGCATTAATTACTTACGTCATTCCCGGTTCACCGGCAGAAGCAGCCGGACTGGAACGTGGAAACTGGATTATGAAAGTCGATACTTCTTACATCAGCAAGAAATATGAGACTCAATTATTACAGGGAACCCAAGCCCGGGATTTGGTGATGGGAGTATGGAAAGAAGTTCCTGTTGAGCCGGAAGAAGGGGAAGAAGTAGGAGAAGAAAAATTTGTATATAAGGTAGTACCTAATGACATAACATTAAAACTACCTGCTGCACGATCCATTGAGGATAATCCGGTACATAAAACCAAAATACTTACGGTAAAAGAAAACAATAGAGATATCAAAGTAGGGTATCTCATGTACAATAGCTTCACTGCCGGAACCAATAGTGATCCAGACAAGTATAATAACGAACTGCGACAAATCTCACAAGAGTTCAAGACAGCAGGCGTGAAATATGTTATACTTGACCTACGTTACAACGCCGGTGGTTCATTGGATTGCGTTCAGTTATTAGGTACAATTCTGACTTCAGAAGTACGATTAAATAAGCCGATGGCCTATCTGGAATATAATAATAAAAACAGGGACAAGGATGCTACCATCAACTTTGATAGTGAGATATTAAAGAGCGGTGTTAATTTAGACCTGCCCGCCCTATTCGCTATCACAAGCAGTACAACAGCCGGAGCACCGGAAATGTTAATCAGGAGCCTATTCCTGAAAGACAGCTATCCTGTTGTAACCATCGGTGGTGTCACCAAAGGACAAAATGTAGCAACAGAACAATTCATTAATGAAGAATTTCTGTGGTCAATCAATCCGGTAGTCTGCACTGTTTATGATTCCAACCACGATGCCGGAGGAGCTCTCTCCCCTGCAACAGATCTTAAAATTAGTGAAACGACTATTGGTGGAGTTACTAATTACAGTGAGTTTCTGCCATTCGGTGATCCTAACGAAAGAATGTTAAAAGTAGCCATCGGTGTTATTGACGGAAGTTATCCACCAAAGGACGAGGAAACCGAAGAGACGACAAAAGCACAATTCAAGATAGAGAAAAGCGTAATAAGTCCGGCTAGTAGACGTTTTAGTAGTAACGGATTACAATTAAAATAAGAAAGGATGAAAAAAGTAGCTATTTTATTGCTGGCAATACTGACATTCAGTTGTTCGGATGATGACGAAAAGGGTACAGAAGAGGATAAAGGGCAATGGGCTATGATTTTCAATGAATCCGTCGAGAACGATTCAAAACCTGTAAATAAGACAGAGAAGTTTATGTTCGATGGCGAGCGCCTGATTCAACATATTATAAAACAACGTTATTTCGAAGAAGAAATCAGTAACGAAGTAAACTTGAGCTACTCTGATAATCAGGTAACAGTTACCACTGACTATCTCACTTTAGTATATACATTAAATAGCGAAGGCTATGCCAGTCAATGTGTATACAGTTTGTCTTCACAAAATCGTATTTATCAATTTTCTTACTCTGCAGAAGGATACTTAACCGGAATTGTCGAGAATATCGACAATAGAGAATATTCATCAACATCACTTACATACGAGAACGGAGATATAACCTCTATCAGTTCCAAGATGAACGGCCTTGAAAACAAGTTCATTTATGAACCGGGAGAAGAAAGTTCTACATACCATTTGCCCTGCCTCGGTTTATTGGAGATACACCCTCTGACATTCCATATTGAAGCTCTTTACGCAGGGTTATTGGGTAAGGACCCGCGCCATTTCACCATACGCAGTTGTCCTGCAGGAAGTAACGACGAAAAGACAGTCTATTCGTATGGGTTTGATAAAAAAGGAAATCCATCCAGAATGATTTGTCAGACGACCTATGCCGGAGGACAGGCCAGCTATTATCCATACACACGCAACATTTCGATTTCTTTCGAATAATCTTTCATTCCGAACATCGAATTCTCTTTTAAAGTAGCATAATCACTCTATTTCTGTCAAGAGCAGAATTATAGATTCTTAACCTATAAAGCCCCTTTTCATACCTCAACTTTGTTTATTCCGAAACAAAGGCTCTGATTTTACCTAACAAAGGCTCTAATTTCTCCTAACGCAGCGTTTAATGAGTCGTAACGCACCGTCTAATTTTTATAAAGCTACGGTATAAAACACGTTAATCTCTGATTTCATCCCTTTTATAAACCGGGATAAAGCTCACGACTCCCAAGGATACAACAAAAAAGGAGAAAGCTTCCGCTCCCTCCTTCTATCGTAGTTTAACCTCAATCTATTTTATGATTCTGTACCAAAGATACAACATTGAAAAGCCAAAGTCAAGTATTCCCGGTTTTATTTCTTGAAAAATTTATCGAAGAACAGAATCTGATAATCAATGGAGTTATTCCAATACTGCCCTGTATGTCCTCCCGGGCGGGTAATAAAATCATGATCGATCTTTCTTTCCAACAGGCGGTTATGCAAATCCTTGTTCACATTCAGGAAGAAATCATCTTCTCCACAATCGACAATAATAGCCAAATCGCCATTCTCTATCTTATCAATCTGATTGATAACGGTGTGATTATCCCATACCTCCTTATTCGATTCATATTCTCCCAACTGTTTAGCCATGTCCCAGTTTTTCGGGAACGGGCGAATATCCATCCCTCCGCTTGTACTTCCACTGGCACCAAACGTATCTTTATGACGGATTGCATTCCACATCGCTCCGTGTCCACCCATACTCAATCCGGTGATGGCGCGTCCCTTACGGTCGGCAATCGTCTTGTAATGTTCGTCGATATACTTCACCAGTTCCGACGAAATAAAAGTTTCATAGCGGAAAGACGGGTTGACCGGACTATCCCAGTACCAGCTATTCTTTCCGTCCGGACAAACGAATATGATTCCTTTTTCGTCCGCAATTTGGGGAAGATTCGGTTTAATGCCAATCCATGTTTTAGCATTTCCACCATAACCGTGCAACAAATAAATAGTAGGACAAGCCACCGCTTTCTTTCCTGATGCAACATCCGGCGTAACAACGACCACTTGCACTTCCTTATTCATGGAAGGACTTTTAATTAACAAGGTATCTACTTTGGCAGCAAAAGAGGGAGCTACCCAAATTAAAAGAAGAGCAATTAATAGATTTTTTTTCTTTTCCATTGTGTGTTATAAATAGTTAGATATAATTATTCCTCTGGCTCTGCAGCAGGATTAAATTTAGCAACCGGCATTTCAAAGGTTTTATGACACTGTTTACAGGTATAGTTCCAGTGGTTGTCTCCCGGGGGAATGACCATTAATGCAGAAATGATAGCAGCCCCCATAGCACGCCAACGCTTTCCTTTTCTCAAAACCAACTGGATGTCCGATGAACCGCAGTACGGACAAAGCGTTAACTCTTCCGGCCAACTATCGTTATCCTTCAACACTTGGACAGCATTCTCGTAGTCTTCATCTGCCACCAATATATCCACCCCTGCTATACTACTCACGCAACTTTTATACAAAGTAGAGAAATTCTCATTGTGCAGAATAGACTCGATGCCTTCATTCTCCAATGCTCCCTGAAGGATATGTGCCTTCATCGCATCATTACAAGTGATCAATTTTACAGTCTTCATAAGGAATCTGTTTTAATATGTCCCACAAAAATAAGATATAAAAATGAAATGTGAAACAAAACCCGACTAACTTTATCAGCAGGTAAAACGAACCAAATCAGAAGTGATTCTATTTTTATTCACGGAAGATATCATTATTTAATACTTTTTTCGTACTTTCGCAGCGACAATTGGCAATCACATGAAAAAACTATTGACACTGCTACTATTTTCCAACATCCTGTTTTCCCTGTTACAGGCACAACCTGTACATCAAATAAAGGGAACGGTGATTGAGAAAAACAGCCGTCAGCCATTAGAATTCATTAACGTAATGGTTCTTGGGCTGAACAAAGGTGGTGTCACCAATGCGGAAGGTCATTTCACCATCGAACAAGTGCCTCCCGGCATCTACCGCCTACAAGCGACAGCCATCGGCTACAAGAGTGTCACTACTCCCGAATATATCTTATCTACCAAAGATCTGAACATTTCGATAGAAATGGAAGAGAACCTGACCGAACTCGCAGGAGTAACCGTCACCGCTTCTCCTTTCCGGCGCGACTTGGAAAGTCCGGTCAGCCTGCGCATCATCGGATTGCAGGAAATAGAAAAGAGTCCGGGAGCCAACCGGGACATTTCGCGTATTGTTCAGTCTTATCCGGGAGTTGCCTTCTCTCCTATCGGCTACCGCAATGACTTGATTGTACGCGGTGGTTCTCCTTCTGAAAACCGTTTCTATCTGGACGGAGTGGAAATACCTAATATCAATCACTTCAGCACACAAGGAGCCTCCGGCGGTCCGGTGGGGATTCTCAATGCCGACCTGATCCGTGAAGTAAATTTCTATACAGGTGCTTTTCCCACTGATAGAGGGAACGCACTTAGCTCCGTGCTTGATTTCAAATTGCGCGACGGAGATATGGAGCATAACTCACTAAAAGCTACCCTCGGAGCATCCGAAGTCTCTCTGACCTCTAACGGACATATTGGAAAGAAAACCTCCTATCTGGTATCCGTGCGTCAATCTTATCTGCAATTCCTGTTTGATATGCTCGACCTGCCTTTCCTGCCGACTTTCACCGATGCGCAATTCAAGTTGAAAACCCGGTTCAACGAACAGAACGAACTGACGGTATTGGGGCTTGGAGGAATCGACAATATGCGATTGAACACGAAAGCAGATAGCGAGGACAATGAATATATCCTTAGTTACCTGCCAAAAATCAAGCAGGAAACGTTTACCTTAGGTGCTGTATATCGTCACTATGCAGGCCCGCATGTGCAATCGGTGGTAGTCAGTCACAGTTACCTGAACAACCGCAATACCAAATACCGGCAGAATGATGAAAGCATTCCGGAGAATCTGATGCTCCGCCTCCGTTCTACCGAACAGGAAACGAAGTTCCGCTTCGAAAACAATTCTTCTTTCCGCAACTGGAAAGTCAATCTCGGAGTGAATCTGGATTATAGTCAATATACCAATACCACCTTTCAAAAGGCATATACCAATCAGGCACAAACGTTTGATTACCATACCTATTTGGGAATGATGCGTTGGGGACTTTTCGGCACTATCAGCTACTCTTCGATGGACGAACGTTTCACAGCTTCCTTGGGATTGAGAGCTGATGCCAACAATTATTCGTCGGCCATGAAGTCACTCTCCGACCAGCTTTCTCCCCGCATATCGCTTTCCTACCAACTTGCCGAGCACTGGTTCGTTAGCGGAAATGCAGGACTTTATTATCAGTTGCCTCCTTACACGGCACTCGGTTTTAAAGATAATAACGGAACGTATGTCAACAAATACAATCTGCGTTATATGAAAGTCAGCCAGGAAAGTCTGGGCATTAGTTGGCGCAAAGGAGATACGTTCGAAGTCTCCGTCGAAGGATTCTATAAAGACTATGACAAAATTCCGCTCTCCGTTGTAGACGGGATTCCTCTTACCTGCAAAGGAAATGATTATGGAGTGATTGGCAATGAATTGCTGACTTCTACCGCTCAAGGACGTTCGTATGGCGCGGAGATTCTGGTAAAGTGGCTGATCGCCAAGAAACTGAATCTGGCTTCTTCCTTCACCATCTTTAAAAGTGAATACCGCAACGACAAAGAGAGCGAATACATCGCATCCGCATGGGACAACCGATATATTTTCAATTTACGGGGAACTTACAATCTGCCCTACCAATGGAGTGTCGGCATGAAAGTCAGTTGCATCGGTGGTGCTCCTTATACCCCATACGATGAAGAAAAGTCATCTTTGGTATCCGCCTGGGATGCACAAGGCAAAGCATATTACGACTATTCAAAATATAATAAGGAACGTCTTCCGGCCTTTGCACAGGTAGACCTCCGTATCGACAAGACATTTTATCTGAAACATTGCATGCTGGGATTCTATCTTGATTTGCAGAATATCACGGCAAGCAAACTGAAACAGCAGGATGTGCTGATGAGCACCGGCATCATCGAGAATCCGGAAGCTCCTGCCGACAGCCAACACTATAAAATGAAACGCCTCAAACAATCGAGCGGGACTTTGCTCCCCACATTAGGAATAACATTTGAGTATTAATTTATGCATAGAACATTAAACTAGAAAAAGAGTATGAAAAGAGAAATCGCTATGATTGCCTTCGTATTATTAGGCATGGGAATGACAGCTTCTGCACAATTCGGCAAGAAGATTAATTTAGGAAAAGCCTTACAAGCAGGTAAAGATGTAGTATCAGCCGTTACGTTATCTGATGCGGACATTGCTAATATGAGTAAGGAATATATGGCATGGATGGACACTCATAATCCATTGACAAAACCTGATACTGAATATGGCAAACGTCTGGAGAAACTGACGGGACATATCAAAGAAGTGGACGGACTGAAACTTAACTTTGGCGTATATGAAGTAATAGACGTAAACGCCTTTGCCTGCGGTGACGGTAGTGTACGTATCTGCGCCGGTCTGATGGATGTTATGACGGATGAAGAAGTAATGGCAGTGGTAGGTCATGAAATCGGTCATGTGGTTCACACAGATTCCAAAGATGCCATGAAGAATGCTTATCTCCGTTCAGCTGTGAAAAACGCGGCAGGTGCAGCCAACGACAAAGTAGCCAAACTGACAGACTCCGAACTGGGAGCCATGGCAGAAGCTCTTGCCGGTGCACAATTCTCACAAAAGCAAGAAAATGAAGCCGATGATTATGGTGTTGAATTCTGCGTAAAAAACGGCATCGACCCTTATGCAATGGCAAATGCCTTGAGTAAATTGGCAGAACTTGCAAAAGATGCTCCTAAAGCATCCTATGCACAAAGAATGTTCTCTTCACATCCGGACACTCAAAAACGCATTGAACGTACAAAAGCCAAAGCAGACAGCTACGCTAAGAAGTAAAGAGTTTATCTAATATATAAGGAAGAGTTCAAAACTTCCTGTTGATTTTTATTAAGGCACGGATTACACGGATTAACACAGTTCTTATTTAATTGAAACTGTGAAATCTGCGTAATCCGTGCCTCAATTATATTATTATGATTACACAAAAAAGACAACACGATTATTAAATTTTCATTAATATATTACACATATTTGCATAGTGTCCCGATTTCTTGTAATTTCGACCCTATAACCATTTAAATCCATTTATGGAATTTCTTATCATACTTTTCTTACTTATACTGAATGGCATTTTTGCCATGTATGAAATTGCGTTGGTATCATCCAGCAAAGCACGTCTTGAAACACTTGTCGCAAAAGGTAACAAATCAGCCCGTGGAGTTTTAAAACAATTGGAAGAACCGGAAAAGTTCTTATCTACCATTCAGATCGGTATTACGCTGATCGGTATCGTATCCGGTGCGTATGGTGGTGTGGCTATTGCCGACGACCTCGTACCTTTCTTTTCTCTCATTCCGGGCGCAGAAGCATACGCACGCAACCTGGCAATGATTACTACTGTAGCAATCATCACCTATCTTTCTCTGATTATCGGAGAGCTGGTTCCTAAATCCATTGCTCTTAGTAATCCGGAACGGTACGCCACTTTGTTCAGCCCGGTCATGATTCTGCTGACGAAGGTTTCTTATCCTTTTGTGTGGTTGCTAAGCGTCTCTACCCGGTTACTGAACAAACTTATCGGTCTGAAAAGCGAAGAACGCCCCATGACACAGGAAGAAATCAAAATGATCCTGCACCAAAGTTCGGAGCAGGGTGTGATTGACAAAGAGGAAACGGAAATGATACGCGACGTATTCCGTTTCTCTGATAAACGCGCCAACGAACTGATGACACATCGCAGAGATCTTATTATCCTTCATCCCGATGATACACAGGAAAAGGTGATGAAGATTATTGAAGAAGAACATTACAGTAAATATCTATTGGTAGACGAACGGAAAGATGAGATTATCGGTGTGGTTTCCGTAAAGGATATTATCCTAATGGTAGGCAACAAAAAGGTGTTTAACCTGCGCGAAATTGCCCGTCCTCCCCTCTTTATTCCGGAAAGTTTGTATGCAAATAAAGTTTTAGAGCTATTTAAGAAGAACAAAAACAAGTTCGGAGTTGTTGTTAACGAGTATGGCAGCACAGAAGGCATTATCACACTGCACGACCTGACCGAAAGTATCTTCGGAGACATCCTTGAAGAGGATGAAATGGAAGAAGAAGAAATCGTCACTAGGCAGGATGGTTCAATGCTGGTGGAAGCTTCAATGAATATCGACGACTTCATGGAGGAAATGGGTATCCTATCCTACGAAGATCTGGAATCGGAAGACTTCACCACTCTGGGTGGATTGGCCATGTTCCTGATTGGTCGCATCCCGAAAGCTGGAGACATCTTCACCTACAAGAATCTGCAATTCGAAGTGGTGGACATGGACCGCG
>OJME01002702.1_pt1 | contig 11440 bp, 9 predicted proteins | sample 1597151 | NCBI WGS metagenome assembly OJME01 (sample SAMEA2452118, study PRJEB22498) | human gut metagenome | biome: human feces; feature: human gut; material: feces | place: Australia | collected 2012
ATGGTGCAGAGTTCTTCGTATGTTATCTGATAAATCCTCTAAGTACCATTCATTGATAAGTCCATTTATCTGACGTGCTTTCTTATTTCCGGCAACATTTGTATCTGCGTGGTCTATGATACTTACAAAACGTACATTCCATTCAAGAAATTTACCATGTATGTATTTCTCTATCATTTCCATATCCCTTGAAAATCTTGATTGTGTTTTACACAGAACAATGTCAACTTTTCCTTCTTCGCAGTCCTTTAACATTTGATTAAATGCAGGTCGGTTTCTGTCAGCTCCACTATAATCTTCATCGCAATAAATATTATGTATTTTCCAGCCTTGTTCAATACAATAATTTATTAACATAGATTTCTGATTTTGAATACTCTCACTCTCATCTATTGCACACCTCTTATCTCTGTCCTCATCAGACAATCTTACATATATATCTGTTAAATTTCTCATAACTGTTACCTCCTATAAATAGGTGTAACCGCTTTTGTATGTAATAATAGTATAACATACAAAAGCGGTAAGTTAAAGCTTATTTTCACAAAAATTAATGTATTTTTCAAAGCGTTCATTAAAAGATTTCTTTTGAGTTTTAAAATCACTGACTTTAAATACATTTTTAGCAATAAGCATTTCTTCTTTTTTCTTTTTCCCAAAACCAAAAAGTTTTTTAAACATAATTTTTCCTCCATTTTATATTATATCTGTCATTTTATGTGCTTCATGAAGATCTAGACCTATTACTTTTGAAATAGCTTTTTTCTCCATTGTTACTCCATAAATATAGTCAGCAGCTTCCATTGTACCCCTTCTATGTGTTACGGCTATAAACTGAGTATCTTCTGATAATTCTTTTAGATACTCACCAAATCTGAATATGTTGGCATCGTCTAATGGCGCCTCAATTTCATCTAGAATACAAAACGGTGTTGGTTTAGCTAATATTATTGCAAATAATATACTTATAGCTGTAAGAGCTTTTTCTCCACCTGATAGTAAATTTAAGTTTTTCATTTTCTTACCTGGTGGTTTCGCTGTTATTTGGATATCACTCTCAAGTATATTATCTTCGTCTAATATAGTAAGCTCTCCCTCTCCACCTCCAAACAGTCTTTTATATACATATTTGAAGTTTTCATTAACTTGAGTAAATTGTTCTTTAAATTGAACTTTCATATTTACTTCTAGTTCTTCTATTATTTTCTCTATAGCACTTATTGATTCTTCTAAATCATTTTTTTGTTCACTATAGAAATCATATCTCTCTTTAGTCTCTTTATATTCTTTTATAGAATCTATATTTATATTTCCAAGACTTGCAATCTCTCTTTTTATAGATTCAAGTATTTTTTTATTTATTTCAATTGAATCGTCTTTAAGCTCTAGAGCTTTTACATAGCTCAAATCATAATCTTCAAATAATCTAGTAGTATAACTTTCTTTATTTGATGATAAACGCTCTAATTTTGATTCAATTTTAAATTCACTTTGTCTAAGCTCCATACTTTGTCTTTCAAATGCTTTTAATTGTTTATTTAAGTCATTTATATTTTCTTTGAATTTATTCTTAGCTTGTTGAGCATTATCCATTTCTTTATTTTTCTTAGAAAGCTCTTTGTTTAAGTTTTCACTTTCACTCATTTGAATTTGAGATTGATTTTTTAAATTTTCGATTTCTTTTTCTAATCTTTCTATATTATTTTTATTATCGATAATTTTTTTATTTGTATCATCTATCTCAGTTTTAATTCTGTTTATTTCTGCTTCTGTAGACTTAAATATCTCGCTTTTTTGAACAAAATCTAATTTTAAACTCTCGATTTGTTTCTTTTCTTTATCAAAGTCGTCATTGTGAGTTTCTTGAATTTTGCTAAGCTCTTCTATTTTCTTTTTATTTTGAGCTTCTTTTAATTCTATTTCTTTTATATTTTGTTCAATACTTTCTATTTTATTAGACGTATAGTCTAAGTTTGAACTTAAACCATTTTTCTCTTTTTGTAACTTTTCAATATTTTGTTTTAAAGAATCTATTTCATAATTTATAGATGTAAGTTTAGTATTTTGTTTTACTATGTCTTTTTCTAATGCATTTATATCATTTTCATATGTATCTATGCTTTGTCTTGTTTTTGAAATAGATTCAATAATTATTTGTTTATTTTTTAAATTTTCTTCGTTTTCTACTTTTATATTTTGTATTTTTTCTTCAAAATCGCTTATAAGTCTTTTTCTAGATAATATATTAGTGCTTGTTTTTAAACTACCACCAGTTAAAGATCCTCCTGGATTTAAAATATCTCCATCTAAAGTTACAACTTTAAATTTGTGATTAGTTTCATTTGCAAATTTAATACCATTATCTATATTGTCAATTACTATAGTTCTACCTAGTATATTTTCAATTATATCTCTATATTGTTCATCAAATTCTACTAAGTCACTCGCTATTTTTATATATGGAGTTTTAGAATTTATAGTATTTTCATTTATTTTTTTAGATTTTATAACATTCATAGGAAGGAAAGTAACCCTACCCATATTGTTTTTTTTAAGATAAGCAATAGCATTTTTAGCTGCAAATTGGTCTGTAGTTATAATATTTTGCATATAAGCTCCAAGAGCCGCTTCTATCGCTTTTTCATACTCTGCTTTAGTAGTTATAACTTGTCCTAATGCTCCACATATTCCAGATAAATTTTTATTTTTTAATACTTCTTTTACACCTCTGTTAAAGCCTTCATTATGCTTTTCCATATCTTTATATATTTGAAGTTTAGAAGAATATTCTTTTTGAGAATAATTGTTGTTTTGTATTTTTATATCTATATTTCTATTTTCATTTTTATAGTTTTGTAACTCTTCTCTTAAATTATTTAAAGTTGTATTTTGCTTATTAAGCTCAACTTTAATTTCATTTACTTTTTCTTCTTTTTCTTTATATATAGATTTTTTTTGTTCTAATGAAGTATTTATATCTGCTATATTATTATCTATTACTTCACTTCTAGAATTTATATTTTCAATATTTGCACCTAACATAGATAAGCTATTACTTAAATCTTTCTTTTCATTTAAGTAAGTTATTATATTGTCTTTTAAATCTTCTAGATTTTTAGTTAAGTTATTTAAATTTTGTTCTTTTTGGCTATTTTTTTGTTCTATATCACTTATTTCCTTTTTTAATACAGAAATAGCTTCTTCGTCTACTTTTCTTTTATTTTGTAATTCTACTAACTTTTCATTATCTTCTTTTAATTTAAGTTCAAAATCATCTAAAGTCTTTTTATTGTTTTCTATATTAGACTTTGAGTTGTTTATCCTCTCATTTATAAGAGAAATTTGTGAATCATTTTGATTTATTACATCTTTTATAGAGTCTATATATTCATTAAGCTTAGATATATTTTCTTCTAGCTTTTCGATTTCTTCATTAGCTAACTCTACATTTTTGTCCATTTTTTCTCTCAATACTTCTTTTTCATTTAACCCTTTTGCTAGTATTGTCTTTTGCTTTGTTATTTCAGATAATTCATTGTCTATCTTTTTAATTTCTCTAATATAATTATTTACTTCTAATTTCTTTAAGTTTTCTCTAAGCTCTAAATATCTAAGAGCCTTTTTTTGTTGAGAAAAAAGAGGCTTTATTCTATTTTCAATTTCTATATAAACATCTTCTATTCTCTCTAAGTTTTCTTTAGTATTTTTTAGGTTTTTTTCCGCTTCTTGTTTTTTATATCTATATTTAGATATCCCACACGCTTCATCAAAAACTTTTCTTCTGTTCGCTGGGTTATTACTTAAAATTTCATCTACTTTTCCTTGTTCTATAATAGAATAACCATCTTTACCTATACCTGTATCTAGAAGTAATTCTTTTATATCTTTTAATCTACAAGCTTTGTCATTTAAAAAGAATCCACTCTCTCCGTTTCTATAGGCTCTTCTTTTTATAGTAACTTCACTAAAATCTATATTTAGTTTTTCATCACTATTGTCTATAGTAAGAGCTACTTCGCAGTAATTCATAGGTTTTTTATCTATTGTACCGGCAAATATAACATCTTCTAGTTTATCTCCTCTAAGACTTTTTATACTTTGCTCGCCTAAAACCCATCTAACTGCATCGGATATATTACTCTTTCCACTTCCATTTGGTCCTACGATTGCTGTTATTCCTTCATTAAAATTTATCTCTGTCTTTGTTGGAAAAGATTTAAATCCCTTTAATTCTAGTCTCTTTAAATGCACTATCTCATCTCCCTTCAAAACTAAAGGTTGTATATATCTAATAGTTTATTGTAAATTTCATTCATATTTACAGTAAACTCGCCTTTAGATGATACTATTGAAAGCTCATCTATTGGTAAATCTTTCGGCATTGTTTTAAGATTTATATTGTATTTTTGTTTCATATATATTTTATTTGATCTTTTATTTCCTACTATTTTAGAAATATTTTTATTATTTGAATTTACTATAAGCTCTCCACTTATTTCATTTTCTTTTACTATATAGTCTAGATAGTCTTTTATCATTTCACTTTCTACTAATTCTCTAAAAGCTGGATGATAAGGCCCTGCTACTACACCTTTTCCAAGTTGAATATCATCTGTAGCTTGAAGACCTACTCTTATTACATTAATATTGTTTATATAGAATAAAACTAATAACTTTTTAACTATATTTATACATTGTTCTAAAGAAAACGGCGTATATTCTCCTCTTTCTAAAAGCATTTCAAGTCCTGTATCTTTAACTACTAGAGTTGGATATATTCTAACACAATCTGGGTTTAGACTTATAAACTTTCTAGCTGTTTCTATACATTTTTCTTCTGTATCAGATGGAAGACCTACCATCATTTGTAAACCTAATTTTATATCGTGTTCTTTTATTAATTTTGCACTTTTTATTACTGATTCTATATCATGTCCTCTTACACTATCTATAAGCACTTTAGCATCCATAGATTGAACGCCTAGCTCTATAATACTAGCATCGTATTTTTTAAGTCTTTCTAAAATTGAATCACTTATACAGTCTGGTCTTGTAGACATTCTTATTTCGTGTACTAATCCCTTGTCTACATATTCTTTTGCAACTGCTAATAATTCATTTTGGCATTCTTCTTCTATTGCAGTAAAGCTTCCTCCAAAAAATGCTATTTCAACATTTGTATCTTTATCTATAGTTTCTAAGCATTCTTCGATTATATTTCTAGCATCTTGTGCTGTAACTTCTGTACTTACTCCAGTTATTTTCTTTTGATTGCAAAAAATACAATCATGAGGACACCCTCTGTGAGGAACAAATATAGGTATTATTCTTTTTTTCATTTAAATATACCACCTTACATTTTTTTGTCTAATGCACATTTTGCAGCAACTTGCTCTGCATCTTTTTTACTTTTACCTTCACCTACACCTAATACAGTGTCGTTTATTCCGACTTCCATAACAAAGCGTTTGTTGTGGTCTGGTCCTTTTTCTTCGATTAATTTATACCAGATGTTATTTTCTCCATTACTTTGTAATACTTCTTGTAAACAAGTTTTATAATCTCTAAATATTTTTCCTTTTATAGAGTCATTTATTATTTTTTCCATATTAGTTAATATAAACTCTCTTGCACATTTTATTCCGCCATCTAGATAAATAGCCGCTATAACAGCCTCAAGAGCATCTGCAAGTATAGATATTCTTTCTCTACCACCTGTAGCTTCTTCACCTTTTCCTAATAGCATATATTTTCCTAAATGTATATTTTTAGAAACTTCACTTAAAGATTCTTCACAAACTATGTTTGCTCTTATTTTTGTAAGTTCACCTTCAGGTAATTTTGTTTCTTTTTTGAATAAGTAATCACTTATTACTATACTTAATACAGAGTCTCCTAAAAACTCTAGTCTTTCATTAAAAGGATAGTTTTTATTTTCATTTGAATAAGAACTATGTGTTAAAGCTTCTAATATATATTCTTTATTTTTAAATTCATAATTTATTTTTTGTTCAAATAATTCTATATTACTTGATATTCTTCTATTTATTTTCATTAAACATCCTCCAAACTAATTATTTTGTTAGATCAATCTCAATATTATTTATGTTATATTTATATAATTCCCATGAATCAAAAAAACATATTTACTTTAAAAAACCTATGAAGATTTAAACTTCATAGGCGCTTTTTAAACCAAACATTCACTATACAAATTACAACTATTTTTCTTCATCTTCAGATTCGACTTCGCAACCACAACCACAACCGCAGCTATCATCACAATCGTCACAATCATCTTCAGAAGATAATATAACAGCATGACAATTTGGACAAATTACATCTACTGAGTCATCAAATAATAATTCTTCATCGATTTCTACTACTTCTGAGCAATTTGGGCATTCCATTTCTATAAAACTTAACCCATCTTCATCATCGTCATAATCTTCGTCTTCATCATACTCATCATCGTAGTCTTCATCATCGTAATCGTCATCGTCTTCGTCGTATAACCATTCTTCTAAATCTTCTACTTCTTGTTGTAATTCCTCAACTTCGTATTCTAACTCTTCTACTTGATCTTCTAAGTCTCCTACTGAATATTCTAATTCTTCTACTTTATCAGCAAAACATCCTAATATTTCTACTATTTTGCCGATCATTTTGCCTTCTTTACTTTTATCATCGATATCTAATCCTTCAGCTAAACCTCTTAAATATGCAACTTCTTCACCTAGTTTTTTCATGATAAACCTCTCCTTTTGCATTTTTTATATCTTATTAAGAAAGCTATTACTTTAAAAATCCTTACTTTAAAGATTCTTTAAACCAAAACTTTCTCAAGATAGATTTGATTTAAACAACTTTCTAGAAATCTTATGTATTATAATTTCTAAGGCATATAATTTAATTCCTTTAAAAAATATGAAACTTTATAAAATACCTTTAAATTTTTAGTATTTGTTTTAAAAAAGCTCATATATCATTAATATTTGATATATAAGCTTTTTTTATGCTAAAATATTAAACTCTTGATAAATATTCACCAGTTCTAGTATCTATTTTTATTTTGTCTCCTTCATTTATGAATAAAGGTACTTGAACTACTGCTCCTGTTTCTACAGTAGCTGATTTAGTAACGTTACTTGCTGTATCACCTTTTATACCTGGTTCAGTTTCAGTTACTTCTAATTCTGCAAAGTTTGGAGCTTCTACTTGGAATGGTTGTCCTTGATAGAATCTTATTGTTGCTACTTCGTTTTCTTTTAAGAATTTTATAGCATCTTCTACTTGTTCGTAGTTTAGTGGTATTTGGTCGAAAGTTTCTTCGTCCATGAAGTAGTATAATTCACCATCATTGTATAAATATTGCATTTGTTTTGTTTCTATTATAGCTTTTGGGAATTTATCACTTGGATTAAAAGCTTCTTCTCTTATAGCTCCAGTTCTTAAGTTTTTGTATTTAGTTCTTACGAAAGCTGCACCTTTACCTGGTTTAACGTGTTGGAAATCAACTACTAAACATGGTTGACCATCCTTTTCAAAAGTTACACCTTTTCTAAAATCTCCTGCTGTTACCATTATTATTCCTCCATGTAAATAAATTTCTAATGTTTTATCATTTTTATTATATATATGTTACTAAGATTGTCAAGTTTTATATATATTAACAATCATATATACTATAATATCATAATTTATCTTTAGTAAACAAGGTTTTAAGTATTTTAGTTTATTATATTTTATTTCTATATTATAATTTTTACTTTATATTAAATATTTATTCCAAAATTATAAAAAAATCTTTAGTTCTAAAGACCCTTAAAAATGTAGATTTTTTTGAAATGCATTAACGTAAATTATATTTATCCACTATTTAAATCTGATTATTATTTCCTATGTACTAAAAAAATCCTTTCTAAATATATAATCAAAGAAAGGATTTTTATTTTTATATTAATCTAAATTTGCTAATTTACTTACTACTTCTTCTGCTATTGCATGTATTGGTTTTTGGTCTGTATTTACTACGATATCTGCTACTGATTCATATCTACTTCTACGCTTTTCCATTAAATCGCTTATATATTCAACATTCATATTTCCATTTAATAATGGTCTTTGATTACTATATTTTACCCTATCATATACTGTTTCTGGAGATGCTGTAAGCAATACTATTTTTCCATTTTTCTTCATTAATTCTACATTTTCATCTCTCATTGGCATTCCACCACCACAAGAGATTATTATTCCTTGTCTAGTTTCTAATTCTTTTAAAGCATTACTTTCACATTTTCTAAAATATTCTTCACCTTTTCTTTGGAATATTTCATTTATTGTCATATCTTCTCTTTTTACTATAAAGTCATCAGTTTCTAAATCTTCCATTTCAAGTATATGGCTTAAATATTTAGCTATTGTAGATTTACCACATCCCATAAATCCTATTAACATTATATTGTATGGGAATAGGTTTTTAGCTTGATATTTTTTAGCATTTTTAACAACGTATCTAAATACGTTCATTATTTCATCTTCATATTTATTATCTTTTAATTTTTTACATAGTGCTACTTCTTTTTTACCTTCATATTCTGGTTGTAGTATAGGCAGACCTTTTTCTTTTTTATATTGCATTATTTCGTCTATACAATCCATTCTTTTTGACAAAATTTTTATAATTTCATCATCATACATACTAATTTTAGCTCTTACTTTTTCTATATTATCCATATGCAATACCCACCTTATCTAATTGTATTTTTACTAAATTATAGCAATATATTAATGAAATTTCAACAATCCCAAAGATTAAAAAGCCCATTTTGATAATATTCTTTATTTTTTAATTTTTCGATTTTTATAAGTCGAATTTTGTTTAATTTTTAAATAAAATACTATATTTCACTTTTATTTTTTAATCTAAAAAATACTAGACCACAAATTTTTTCTTATATTTCCATGCTCTTTCCCATTTAAATTAGTTTTTTATTAATAGTAAACTATAATACTAATTTCGTCTAATTAATTTATTACTTTATTTATATATATTTCTAAGCTTCTATATTTTTATGTATTAATTTTAATAAATTACTTAAATCTTCTATATTAGGTTGTCCAGGAGCACTTTTCTTTCTATTGACCCCATAAGTCATACATGAGCCAAAAAATTCTCCACAAATTCGGCTAAGCCCACCTTTCTCACCTATTGAAATTGTACAAATAGGAACGTTTGCAATATGCTCAGCTATAATAATTGTTGTCTCTAGTAATTCTACCACATCTAATTTACTACTTGGTTTTGTTATTATTTTTATAATATCAGCACCCATATCCTCTAATTCTTTTGCTGTAGCAATACATTCAGCTTTCGAAGGTGTATGATCTAGATTGTGATTAGTAGTTATTACATATGTCCCCATATCTTTAGCAAATTCAATTATATCTTCCATATTATCTTTCCCTATACTATCTTCAATATCTATTAAATCTACTAATTTTGTAGCACATACTTCTTTATATATTTTTACATAATCTTCTTTAGATATCTCCGCTTCACCATGACTTGCATTTCTTTTAATAGTAAATATAATTGGTATATTTTTTAATATTTTTCTAAGCTTTTCTAAGACACCCTCTATTTTTTTATAATCATTATAATAATCATACAAATCTACTCTCCATTCAACTATATCTATATCAAGTATATCAAAATCTACTGGTATGATAGAAAACTTTCTTGCTGTATGTAATATTTCTTCTTCTGTTTTATCACAAATTGGAGCAATTATTTTTGGTATTCCCTTCCCTATTTCTACATTTCTAACTTTTAAAGAACTCATACTCCACAAAATCTCCCTTCTAATATTTATTTAAATCCCTAAATAGTATTATATCAAAAAAATTATACATTAATATATAACATAAATTTATATATTGTTCAGTATAAATCTATATTTATTTTAAATTTTATAACTTTATTTTACATTACAATTTTTTATAACAAATTTGCTAAATTTCTCTACCGCAGGAGGTAAGTATTTGTTTTTCAATTTCGCTATGTAAATATTCCTTGTATATGCAGGGCTTTTTAATTTTATAATATCTACATCAAAATATTTTAAAAATGGTATATTAGGCATTATAGCTATACCAAACCCTTGTGCAACTAGTCCTGCCATAGAGCTATCATTTTCAACTTCATAAGATATGTTTTGTTTTTTATCTATTTGTTTAAATAAATTATCTATAACTTGTCTTAATCCACTTGACTTTGTAAATACGATATGATTATAAGATATTGTTTCTATTAAATCGATTTCATTATATTTAGATAGTTCATGATTTTTAGGCACTACTATTACTAATTCTTCTTGTTTTACTTTTATAAAATCTATGCTAGTTTCATTTTCAACTTTAGAACAGAATCCTAAATCATATTTTTCATTTTTTAATCCTTCTATAATAGACTTTGTATTATTTGATGAAAATGTAAAACCAAAGTTTTTGTCTTTATTTTCATCTAAAAATTTTCTAACCATATTGGGCATAAAATCTGCCTCTAATGTATATATATATCCCAAATCTATAAGTCCACTTGTCGCACAAGTTAAAGCTTTTGTTTTATCTACACCCTCTTGTAAATATTCTAATGATTTTTCTACATATTTTAAAAATATCTTTCCATATTTAGTTAGACTTACATTTCTCCCCTGTTTTTCAAATAATTTAGTTCCTAATTCTTCTTCTAATGAAGAAATAGCATGACTTAAACTCGGTTGAGTTATAGATAAATCTTTTGCTGCTTTAGTATAATGCTCTAAATAAGCTAACTTAACAAAATATTGTAAGTGATTTAAGTTCATTTTGTCCCCCTTCTATATAAAGATTAATCTTAATTATTTATTAATATATACTTCATTTTTTAGAATATTGATTTACTTCTATTATATCTTATTTATAAATAAAATCTATATAAATCTGTTATTTTTAAAATTTTATTTATAAATTATTTGACTATAAAAATCTAAATACTTTTTTAGCTAATTTATAATTATTCTTTGTTAAAAATTTAATTTCTATTAGTTTTATCTATGAATTCTTAAATAAAGTCTATTAGTTATTTTAAATAAATACTGTTAGAATAATCTTAAATAAAAAATTAACAATCAAAAAATAATAATCACACATACAATAAAATTTAATGGAGGTTTTAAAATGGCACACAAATATAAAAATATCTTTTCACCTTTAACAGTAAAAAATATGACTTTAAAAAACCGCATCGTAATGATGCCAATGGGTACAAACTACGGTGAACAAAATGGAGAGATGAGTTTTTTACACATTAATTATTATGAACAAAGAGCAAAAGGCGGTACTGGACTTATAATAGTAGAAAATGCTAGTGTATTTTCACCACAAGGTTCAAACG
>OJME01002717.1_pt1 | contig 11381 bp, 4 predicted proteins | sample 1597151 | NCBI WGS metagenome assembly OJME01 (sample SAMEA2452118, study PRJEB22498) | human gut metagenome | biome: human feces; feature: human gut; material: feces | place: Australia | collected 2012
TGGCACTGAATCCGCATTATAAACTCAGCAACGACAGCTGGAACCTGCGTGCAGGAGCCAATGTGGATCTCTCATTCGGCAGCGGTAAATCATTCCGCGTTTCTCCGGATGTAACAGCACAGTATATCTTCTCCGACAGCTACGTACTTTATGCACAAGCTACCGGAGGCAAGCTGGTCAACGATTTCCGCAGACTGGAAACAATCTGTCCTTATGCCTTGCCGGCAGCCCCTATTCTTGATACATACGAACAGCTGAATGCAGCGATAGGATTTAAAGCGAGTCCTTATCCCGGATTATGGATTAATCTGTATGGCGGTTATCAGGATTTGAAAGACGATTTCTTTGAGGTGCAGGAGGAAATGGATTACAACAACAATCCCTCACTTCCCGATGGTGATGGTCAGGGAGAGAACACTCCGTCTCCGGTCACAGCACATCAATATCTGAATCTGGAATTCAGCAATGCCAACAACTTTTACGCCGGTATGAAGATCAGCTATGAATATAAAGACCTCATTGCATTGTCCGCTGCTGGAACTTACCGTAACTGGGATGCGAAAGAAAAATACAGCCTGTATATGAAGCCTGCCTGCGAGATTAATTTCAGCGCAGACTTCCGCCCGATCACAGGACTGAATATCAATCTCGGTTACGATTATATCGGACGCACAAAGGTAGAAGGCATTAAAGCCGCAGCAGTCAGCGACCTGCATGCCGGAGCCAGCTATAATGTGTTCAAAGGAGTATCCGTGTATGCCCGGATTAATAATATCCTCAATAAGAAATACCAGTATTATCTGGGCTATCCTACAGAAGGTCTTAACTTCCTGGGAGGATTAAGCTTCAGCTTCTAGACAAGACATATTCTCCAAAGAGAAGAACCAATCAGATGCCCATCCTGTTATTGCCTATGTGCAATATAACAGGATGGGCTTTTTCATTGTTCCTTACAAAGCCCTCTTTTCCATCCCGTCTATAATTTTGTATCAAGGTCTACCCATTTGTTACAGATAGTGTTTCTAGCTATTTGTGCACCTAATTTGGTGAATATTGCACGTCCATTTTTCACATCTCCCCTAATTTTGCATCATCATTAAAAGATAAATGAAGTTAACCTTATTGCACATAAGCAAAGGATATATTTAGAAACTGAAGAGAGAATAAAGAGAATAAAAGTCACCCCAACCCGGTTGACCTAACTATAAACTAAATATATTATTAACCTATCAAATTAAACAGTATGAGAAACGCGCTCAATTTAAGATTCTGCTTTCTTGTTACGTTTCTTTTATTCATACCGTTGATGTATGCCTTGCCCCCGGAAGGTATCACAATTAAGGGTAGAGTAACGGATGAAACACTCAAAGAAGGCGTTCCCGGAGCTAATGTGACTGTGAAAGGCACGAGCATTGGGACAATCACAGACTTTGACGGTAACTTTACGATCGTTGCCCCAAGCAAAAAATCCGTATTGAACATTTCCTTTATCGGGTATGTAACCCAGGAAATCGTGGTCGGAGACAGAACAATCATCAATGTTTCCTTAAAAGAAGATGCACAGAACCTCGGTGAAGTGGAAGTTGTAGCTATCGCCTACGGTAATCAGGACAAGCGCATGCTTACCAGTGCCGTCTCCTCCATCGACAACAAAGAGCTGATCAAATCTCCGGCAACAAGTATCACGAACCTCCTTGCAGGAGCACTGCCGGGTGTATCTTCCGTACAGACTACCGGACAACCCGGTAAAGATGCTGCTGCCATCTACGTACGTGGTGTCGGTTCATTAAATGATTCACAATCCAAGCCACTGGTCTTGGTAGACGGAATAGAACGTGAGTTTTCACAAATCGACCCGAACGAAATCGAAAGTATTTCAGTATTGAAAGACGCCTCTTCCACCGCTGTATTCGGAGTAAGAGGTGCTAATGGCGTAGTACTGATCACCACCCGAAGAGGTAAAGCAGGCAAAACACAGATTTCCGCCAGCACCAAACTGGGTCTGCAACAACCCATCTCACTGGTAGAGCAGACCGGAAGTTACGAGTTCGCACGCTTCTGGAATATAAAGCAGGAGATGGACCACGTTACGAATCCTAAGTTATACTTCACTCCGGAACAGGTAGAAGCCTATCGCACCGGCTCAGACCCGATCATGTATCCCAGTATGGACTGGAAGAAGTATATTTTTAATAATATCTATCTTCAAAGCCAGAACAACCTAAATATCTCCGGCGGTAGCGATAATGTACGATACTTCATCTCAGTAGGTTATACTTATCAGAACGGACTTCTGAAAGAACTTCCCGGACAGATGTACGACAACAACTATCGTTACAACCGCTATAACTACCGCGCCAATATCGATGCCAATCTGACCAAGACCACTTCAATGAAACTCGGTGTCGGTGGTGTTTTAGGTAAGATACAGGAACCGCGCAGCGTTGTTTCGGGTACGGGAGAAGACCAAAATCCCTGGGTAATCGCACAGATCTGGTCACATCCGTTTGCAGGACCGGGATTTATCAACGGAGTACGTACACTGATTCCTAAAGATATGGTTCCGCTGGGAGAAGTGATGCGTGACGGTATGTTCGTATTCTACGGACAAGGTTACAATCAAACGTATGACACGACATTGAATCTGGATTTGGACATCACACAGAAACTGGACTTTATCACTCCGGGACTGAGCGTTTCCGTGAAAGGTGCTTACGATAATAAATTCAAACTGGAAAAAGTACGTACGGGAGGCGCCATCGAAGCGCAGACTGTGTACTACAAATCATACTTTGACACCAACGGTACGATGTCACAGACCGATCCCGACTACGATAAGTCACTTATCTATGTACCCAGCGGCAGCGATACTCCGCTCACTTACTCGGAAAGCAGCGGACGCGGACAGAACTGGTATCTGGAAGGACGTATCAACTATGACCGTACATTCGGCGACCACAGAATATCCGGTCTGTTCCTTTACAATCAGTCGCGTAACTATTATCCGGACAGCTACACTTATCTGCCCCGTAACTACGTAGGATTGGTAGGACGTGCTACTTATGCCTATCAAAGCAAATATCTGCTCGACGTAAACGTCGGCTACAACGGTTCGGAGAACTTTGCTCCGGGCAGCACACGTTTCGGTGTATTCCCTTCCTTCTCTGCCGGCTGGATCGCAACTGCCGAGAAGTTTATGGAAAACCAGAAAATCGTAGACTACCTGAAACTCAGAGCATCCTGGGGACGTGTAGGTAATGACAAGGGAGTAGACTCACGCTTTATGTACATGCCTGCCGTATGGGGATCATCAGGCAGTTACAGCTTCGGTGTGGACAATCCGATTTCCCAATCGGCAGCAGCCATCTCACGTATGGGTAATCCGGCAGTAACCTGGGAAACAGCCGACAAGCAGAACTATGGTATCGACCTTAAATTCTTCAACAGCCGCCTGTCCGCTACCTTCGACTACTTTATCGAACACCGCACAGGTATTCTGATCTCTCCGGAATCGACTCCAAGCATCATCGCAACCGCACTGCCTAACCTGAACATTGGTAAGGTAGACAACCACGGTTACGAAGTTTCTCTTGGCTGGCGCGATAAGATCGGAAAAGACTTCAATTATTATGTGAATGCCAACGTATCTTTCGCACGCAACAAAATCCTCTATATGGACGAAGTGCCCAAGCAATTCTCTTATATGAACCAGACCGGTGGCTCTACCGGACGCCAGACCGGAGTATACAACTACATCCGTCTCTATCAGTACAGCGACTTCATCACCGGAGCCGACGGCGAACTGATCTTAAAGCCGGAACTGCCTCAGCCTTATCAGAAGGTGTATCCGGGTGACGCCATGTATGCCGACCTCAATGGAGACCACATCGTGGACGGTAATGACAAGAGCGTAGCAGGTTATGCTACCCGTCCGGAATACGTTTTCGGTATGAATATGGGATTCGACTGGAAAGGATTCAACTTCACCATGCAATGGGTAGGTTCCAAGAACGTTAACAGAATGTATGACATCGAATACCGTATCCCCTATACGAATGCCGGAAAGCGTGGTTTGCTGACCTACTTCTACGACGGTTGCTGGACTCCGGAAAACCAACTGGGAGCTACTTATCCGCGCCCGTCGGAAGAATCGGAAAGCTGGAACTCCGAACCTTCTACCCTCTGGTTGGTAGATGCTTCCTATCTCCGCTTGAAGAGTCTGAGCTTCGGTTATACCATCACCGGAAAGAAATTCCTGAAGAAACTGGGCCTTAGCTCACTCGGATTAAACTTCAGCGGCTACAACCTGCTGACCTTCTCACCGCTTAAATATCTTGATCCGGAAAGTGATCCTAACCGATTCGGAGATTATCCGCTGATCAAAGTATATAGCTTCGGTTTAAATCTTAACTTCTAAAAAACGACTGTATGAATAGAATAATAAAAGGACTCGGAATAGCATTAGGTTGCGTACTGATAGCCTCCTCCTGTTCTGAAATCAGCTTCGGGGATAAATTTCTGGGCGACCAGCCTGAGAGTTCCGGAGCGACTACCGAAGAAATGTTCTCTTCGAAAATAAATGCCGAAAAGGTGCTGACCAAAGCATATACCGGATTACCTTATGGGCTACCGACCGGCTCTGACTACAAATTGGGTGTGAACATACTTGAATCAATCACAGACTTATGTTACAGTTTCCGTGACAATATCAGTGATGGGCCTGTCAAGCTCTATTACAACGGAGCACTCAGTGCCAACAACGTCCCAAAGAATTCTGCTTACCGTTATGGAAGCAAGTCTGACTGGACCACCATCCGTTACGCTTGGTTATATATCGAGAACGTAGAAAAAGTGCCCGACATGACAGCCAGCGAGAAAAGTGAACGGATCGCGGAAGCCAAAGTTTTGATCTCCCTCTGCTATTTCGAAATGCTGAGATATGTAGGCGGTGTGACATGGCTGGACCACTATGTAGACGTAAACGAGACAATGAATTTCCCCCGTATCACTTTTGCCGAAACGGTAGAGAAGATCGTAGGATTGCTCAACGAAGCCATCAACTCCAATCTGGCCTGGAAAGCCGAGAAAGCAGATGACGGACGTATGACCCTGGCAGGAGCGATGGCATTAAAGTTCAAGGTATTGCAATGGGCAGCCAGTCCGACTTTCAACTCAAACACTAAATGGCATCCGGAAGCAGACGAATATACCTGCTACGGAAATTACAGTGACCAGCGTTGGAAAGATGCCGCAGAAGCAGGCGCAGCCTTTTTCACAGAATTACAGAAACGGCACGAATACGAACTGATTCAACCTACGGAAGAGACGCATCGGGCAAGACGTCTGGCCTATCGTCAGGCCTATTACAACCGTGGCGGAACAGAAATACTAATCTCCACCCGCAAGGGATACGGTTCCGGTGTTCACGAGAGTTTTATCGGTCAACGTTATTACAGCGGCCCTACATTGAACTATGTAGATATGTTTCCGTGGGAAGACGGAACTGATTTTCCGGCAAATTTCGACTGGAAATCCCCCTCCAAGCAACCGTTCTTTACAAAAGGCGAAATGGTGCCCACCCGCGACCCGCGTCTGTATGAAAATGTAGCTTGTCCCGGAGACACCTACTGTAACGGAACAACAGCTCCTGTTTATATCAACCACGCCGACTACAAAGACGGTAGCGGATTCCTGATCATGAAGTACATCTTACAGGAAAACAACGACCGCGAAGGTCCGGTACAATGGTCACACACCCGTCTGGCGGAAATCATGCTGGGATATGCGGAAGTACTCAACGAAGTCAACGGACGCCCTACCGACGAAGCTTACAAAATGGTAAACGATGTACGAAAGAGAGTAGGTCTGCCGGAACTTTCCAAGACGATGAATCACGATCAGTTCCTCGAAGCCATACTGAGAGAAAGAGCACTCGAATTAGGATTTGAAGAAGTACGCTGGTTCGACCTCGTTCGCAGAGACCGTCAGAACGACTTCAAGAAGAAGTTGTACGGACTCAGAAGCAGAGGTAACGACCTGAACAATCCGACAGAGTTCACCTTCGAGAAGATCGAACTGGGAGACCATTACTGGGCTACCAACTGGGATACCAAGTGGTATCTGGCTCCGATTCCTCAGGAGGAAATCAACAAGCAATATGGAATGACCCAAAACCCGGGCTGGTAAATGACACGTTAACTAATATCGTTTGAACAATGAATAAAATAAATTATATATTAATCACTCTGCTCCTGGGAGGTTCGGTATCCCTGAATGCACAGACATCGAAAGCTGCTTCGGAAATGCAGCTGGCAGATACACTGAGCATCGGCTACCAGATGAACGTATCTTCCCGGACCAGCAGTTACTCTATCAACGGAGTCAATGCTTCCGCATTCGAAAAATCCCCGTACATAGATATCAGCAAAGCTTTGTATGGAAAAGTAGCAGGTCTGAATGTATATCAGGGTACAGGCTCGTCAGCCGATAACGTATCCACCCTCTCTATACACGGAAATGCCCCGCTAGTATTAATTGATGGTTTCCCACGTGATATCAGTGACATCACTTCGATGGAAATCGAATCATGCTACGTTCTGAAAGATGCGGCAGCCGCTGCTCTCTACGGTATGCGTGGTGCGAATGGAGTAGTACTGATCACGACCAAACGCGGAATAAGCAATGGCCTGAAGGTAAATGTGGACTATAATTTCGGTGTCAATACCCAATTCCGCTCTCCGGACTTTGCAGATGCCTATACGTACGCGAATTCCCTCAATACAGCATTAAGCGGAGACGGTCTGCCTGCACGCTACAATGCACAGGAACTGAATGCTTTCCGGACAGGGATCTATCCGTATGATTATCCGAATGTAGATTGGTGGAATGAAACACTGAACGACACCGGATTCACACACAACCTGAAAATGTCTTTCAGCGGAGGTAGTGATAAGTTCCGTTTTTACACGGTAGTAGACTACTACCGGGATCGTTCTATGCTAAAGAAGAACACGGAAGATACACGTTTCGACACTACTCCGACAGACACACGTCTGACCGTACGTACCAATCTGGACGTAAAAGTGACGGAAAGCACATTGCTGAAAGCCGGCATTGTAGGCAGACTGAAAGAATTCAGAGGTACCCGCTATGGACGCAGCGCTATTTTCAACAAAATCTATGGCATTCCATCCGCTGCATTCCCCATTCGTTATGAGAATGGCATTTATGGAGGTAGTTCTGTGTACGGAACCGGTAATCCGGTAGCTCTGTTGAAAGACTACGGACACATCCGTAACGTATACGGAACACTACTCGCCGACCTGAGCATCCGTCAGGATTTAAGTGCGTTGACCAAAGGGCTGGCAGCCGAAGCATCCGTCTCTTTCGATAATATCGGAGGAATGAATGAAACCACCAATAAAGAGTATCGTTACATGAACAGCAATGCAAGTATCACCAGCGATGGTACACTGGTGACAACCCCTGCCATTTATGGTACAGACTCCGAAACACTGGGACATACACAGCCTTTCGAAAGGCTGATGCTACGCAGCGATTTCCAGGCAAAGGTGGATTATAACCGCACTTTTGGCAAACATCAGGTGGGAGGAGCATTGATTTATGATATGCAGTCTGTTGTCAAAAACGGCAGAAACAACTCTCAGAAGAATCAGTCTGTGCTGGTGAACGCCACATATACTTACGACAACCGTTACAGCCTCAATGCCGTATTCAACCGCTCGGGATCAGCTTACCTGCCCGACGGAGACAAATACTCGAACTATCCTGCCGTTTCTGCTGCATGGATCGTCTCCAACGAAGCATTTATGGAAAAGGTGACACCGATCAATCTCTTTAAGATTCGCGCCTCTTACGGTCTGTCCGGATGGGACGGCAATCTGAGCCACGAACTATGGCGTCAGTCTTATGGCAGCGGCGGTGCCGGTTATAACTTCGGAGTGAATGCCGGAGGACAGTCCGGTGGCAGTGAAGGCGATTTGCCGGTTATCGGCCTGGTAGCGGAAAAATCACAGAAAGCGACTTTCGGATTTGATCTCGCTGCTTTTGATAATCGTTTGAATGCAACAGTAGAAGGTTTCTACGAAAAACGTTCGGATATACTTGTGTCAGGTGCCAATTCTACTTCCGGTATTATCGGTATCACAGTAGGTCAGGTGAACGAAGGAATCTATAAATACAAAGGACTGGATGCTTCTTTGAGTTGGAATGATAAGATCGGTGATTTCCATTATGGTGTTGGCGCAAGTATGTCATATCTGAACTCAGAGGTAGTCAATGTAAACCAGGCATATCAGGAATACGACTACTTGTACACCAAGGGCAATCGTATCGGACAGATGTACGGTCTGGAAGCTATCGGCTTCTTCAACAGCCAGCAGGAAATCAACAACAGCCCGCAACAAACCTTCTCGGACGTAGCTCCCGGTGACGTGAAATACAAAGATCAGAACGGTGACAACCGCATCGATGAGAAAGACGTTGTGAAAATGTTCGGTTCATCTGTTCCACGCTTCTATTTCGGATTCAACCTGAACTTCTCGTACAAGAGATTTGAACTTTCCGCTGACTTCCAGGGAATGACAGGAGTCACTGTTTCATTGCTCAACAGTCCGCTTTATAGCCCACTTGTAAGCAATGGCAACATTTCGAACACATTCCTGAATGAAGAAATAAGCTGGACACCGGAGAATAAAGCCAATGCAACCATGCCGAGACTGACTACCCAGGAAAATCTGAACAACTATCGCGCCAGCTCACTGTGGTACCGTGACGGTTCATTCCTGAAACTGCGTAACCTATTGGTAGCTTATACTTTCCCGAAATCGCAGACTCGTTTTGCCGACCTGAAAGTATTCGTACAAGGTACCAATCTGTTCTCATTAGACAATCTCCATTTTGCCGACCCGGAACAACTTGGCATCGCTTATCCGTCGACAAGAAGTTATTGGGCAGGTATCAAACTTAATTTTTAATGCAAAGTAACAAATGAACATTATGAGAACCAAATACATACTCTTAACCATTTTGTCTTCGTTGGTCTTTGCTTCGTGCAACTACCTTGACTTTGATGAAACGAACAACCTGAAGACAAAAGAAGACATGTACAAGTATTTCGGTACAAGCAAATCAATGCTTACCCACGTATACTCCTATATGCCACAAGGCTACCAACTGTTTGCGACCTCCGGTGGACTCTTCACCGAAGATATGTATTCCATGCGCGACTGCGCCAGTGATGACGGCGAATTCGGAGCCTATGCAGATAATATCCAGAATACCAATAACGGTAACTGGTCGCCTATTAAAACTTATGACGATTCATGGACCCTGTATCGTGGTATACGTGCCGCCAACAGTTTTATAGCAGAGATTGCCCAAGTGGACTTCACACGCTATGAGCACGACGGACAATATACAAACTGGATGAAGCAGCTGAAATATTTCCCTTACGAAGCCAGAGTGCTGCGGGCACACTACTTCTTTGAACTGGCACGCCGCTACGGTGACATCGCCATGCCATTGGAAGTACTGACTGAAGAGGAAGCCAATACAATCGGCAAGACACCATTCAGCGAAGTAATCAGCTTCATTGTCAGTGAATGCGACGACGCTGCCAATAACTTGCCGGACAGCTATGTAAACGAACCGGGAGCAGAAATCGGCAGAGTGACCAAAGGCTTTGCAATGGCAGTAAAGTCAAAAGCACTGCTATATGCTGCCAGTAAGCTACACAATCCTTCTATGGATACCGAATTGTGGAAAAAGTCTGCCAAAGCAGCAATAGATATTATCAACACAGGGCTTTACTCTCTCGACCCCCAGGAGAGTGCCAACAACCTCGACTCAAAAGAAGTTGTACTGATGAGGATCAATGGTGATGATTCGGACTTCGAAATGTTTAATCTCCCGCTTCGCATGACTGCGGGAACACGCACTTCCAGTCTTATCCCATACAGCAATTACCCATCACAAAACCTTGTGGACGCATTCGAGACAGTCAACGGTTACAAAGTAACCCTAGAAAACACAGGATGGGTTTGCGAAGACCCTGCATTTGATCCGCAATTACCTTATGAGAATCGTGACAAACGTTTCTACCGCGCTATTCTTGCTAACGGAATGTCGTTTAAAGACTACACCATTGAAACCTTCAAAGGTGGCGCCGACGACGGAATCGTATCACAAGGCGGTTCACCGACTGGATACTTCCTGCGCAAATACATTCAGGAAGCTACCAGCTTCGAACCGGGTAAAGAAGCTGTCAGCAAGCATCATTGGGTGATTTACCGCTATGCGGAAACATTGCTAACGTATGCGGAATCTATGGTCAACGCTTTCAATGATGTCAATTACACAGATGAGACTTATAAGTATTCTGCTCTGTGGGCTATCAATGAAGTGAGAAAGAATGCCGATATGCCGTTGATTCCTTCCATGGGAAAAGAAGATTTCCTTGAACGCCTGTACAATGAATGGCGTGTAGAGTTTGCTTTCGAAGATCATCGTTTCTGGGATGTACGGAGATGGAAGATTGCCGATACTACCCAGCGGGAACTATACGGAGTAAAGATCGAGAAGCAGGCGGACGGTACGTTCAACTTCTACAAGAACCTTTACGAAACCCGTAACTGGAGAGATTGCATGTATCTGTATCCGATCCCTCAAAGCGAACTATACAAGAATACAAACTTAAATCCTCAAAACACAGGATGGTAATTAATTGTCTAATCTAATATTTAAAAGATATATGAAAAAGTTATATAGCAACACGTTAATGCAACTGATTCTTGCACTGTGCACATTCAGTTTTGTAGCATGCCAGGAGTTCGACATCGACTCACAGCCGGAAGGCCCTCTCAATATCCAGATAGATGCTCTGGAGTCTTACACTGCTTTGGCAACTTCTCCAAGCAATGTAGTTTTCAACATCAGCTCCAACACTCCCTGGACGATCGAAAGCGACCAGCAGTGGTGTAAGCCGACTCCTTCGATGAGTGCAGCCAGTTCACTGGTGTCGGAGATTGTGGTGACAATGGAAAACAATACAGGAAAGAAAGCACGTACAGCCAAACTGACTATCAAGGCAGAAGGCGTTGAAGGCACCAAGGTAGTTACTATCGAGCAGGCTTCGAAAGAAGACTTGGTGGTGGTTCCTTACGATGAACTGGTACCGACAGAAGGCGGTAGCATCACCTTTACCATTGCTTCCAACAAAGCTTGGGAAATCATTCCTTCCACCGCTTTCCTTTCCAATATCGACAAAACATCTGGTACAGGTAATGAAGATGCCATAGCAGAAACCGTAACAGTGACACTACCCGCCAATGCAGGTGCCAAGAGAGCAGGCACGCTGACTG
>OJME01002723.1_pt1 | contig 11348 bp, 10 predicted proteins | sample 1597151 | NCBI WGS metagenome assembly OJME01 (sample SAMEA2452118, study PRJEB22498) | human gut metagenome | biome: human feces; feature: human gut; material: feces | place: Australia | collected 2012
CGGCGAAAAAGATGAGATCGATGTATTTCTCCCCACCGGAGATCAGGCGCTCTCTTCTGTAGTTAATTATGTAGACGAACAGAAAAAAAGTGCCAGCTTCTATGATACCGAGAAACTTGAGACAAGAGATAAATATGCATTATTCTTTGGTGGAAACCACGCTCAGATAAAGATCAGTACTCCTACTGAAACAGATAATACACTGCTTGTGCTTAAGGATTCATACGCAAACAGCTTAATCCCATTTCTTGCTCAGCATTACCGAAAGATCATAATGATTGATCCCCGTTATTACTTTGGAGATCTGGAGCAGTTAATGCAGGTTGAAAATGTTCAGGAAATTCTGTACCTGTATAATGCTAATACCTTCTTCACAGACACTTCTCTGGAGCTTGCCCTGACAACTGCTGAACAGGATTCTTCTGATACATCTGATATCAGATAATATTATATCAAAAAATCCCCACCGAAATCTCAATGCCGAGGAAACATTGACTTTCGGTGGGGATTTTTCACACATTCACACACATTTTATAACACACACTTTTCACACACTTTTTAATAATAGGTCAGGTATAACGACTGATTTAAAACAATAATACTGTGTCTTGCATTCCCCGTTCCCAGTTTATCTGTTTTTTATATCAGCTGTACCTTAATGTGTATTATATCAGCATTTACGCCCTCTTTTCATTTTATGCAAATTCAGCAATTTATTCTGCAAAAGTGTCCTTTGAGTATCCAAAATGATTTACAAAATAATCATAGTACGTATCCAGTATTTCTTTCCGCCCACGAACACGTATAGGCACAAGTGTTCCATCTTCCATAATAAAATCGTCCTCTACATCCTTAATATAATCCATATTTACCAGATAACTCTGATGGCAGCGCAGAAAACGTTTCTCGTTAATTCTCTTCTCAATTTCTCCCAGCTTGTCCACTGTTATAATTTCGGAACCATCTGACAGATGCAGGGTGACATTATGTTTATTGCTGTCAATATACATGATATCATCTGTACATGGATAACGGTACTGTCTTCTGTTTTTAATCGCAACACGCCTTTTCATATCCGTTTTAAGAATCCTGTTCAGAAGTTTCATCAGTTTCTCTTCTGAAAATGATTTCAACAAATATCCGGAAGCCTGTACTTCATAACTCTCTATGGCATAATCCGGTGAGGCGGTAAGAAAAATGATCGGCACCTTACACTGTATCTGTCTCAATTTTCTTGCAGTTTCCATTCCATTAAGTTTCTTCATACAAATATCCAGAAAAAGCAGATCCATAGCAATGTATCCTTCTTCCACATCGGCTATAAGCGTCTCTCCTGAATCATATTCTACAATTGAAACCTCTTCATTTATTTCTTCAAAATACTGACACAATATTTCTTTTAAAAGAAGTCTTTCAATCTCAACATCATCACAAACGACGATCGTTTTCATGTAATTTCCCCTTTCCGTATCAATATAAAAAGCAGCTTCCAAAATCCTGTCAGTCGCAAAGTTCTGACATTTATCTGTAAACAGCACAATTTCTATTAATTATATATGCTTAATCCTACGTATTCAAGTACTTTTTTCATTTATTTTACTTTTTTATAACAATCATTGTTGTTTACTTTTTTTGTGTTATACTTATATGGCAGCTTCACTTATGACAGCACTTTGGTAAAACAATCATATACTGAACTGTTACTCTATTTAACCGAATCAGGTAAGTCCCCTGCGGAGCAGTTATTCGGTGTAAAGCTGCGTAGCAAAGCGGATGATTTTATCCGCTTGACACAGAAAGAAGGAATTATATGCGTCAGGAAAAATTTAAAATGGAACGTCAAGGATTAATAAATGTGGGAGATGAAATAGAAATTTCCGAATATCAGTCTTTTATGAATTACAGTTATATCATTGAACCGGCTGTGGCAATGTCCGGCTGTTATCCAAATGCAGAACGCATCAGATCCAAAAAAGGAATCGTAAAAAATATTGAACATACACCGCGAGGTTTTATAGTGACTGCAGAATTTGATGAATAGTTACATATATTTTTCAAACACACTTCAGAAAGGAAATTATCATGGACAATAAAATAATAATCCGTACCGCTTCTGCTGCAGATGCGCCGGCACTGCTTAAAATTTACAGACCATATGTAGAAAATACAGCCATCACCTTTGAATATGATGTTCCCTCCACAGAAGAATTTGCTTCCCGGATTCAACACACTCTGAGAAAATACCCTTACCTTGTAGCTGAGGAAAAAGGAACTTTGCTTGGATATGCATATGCAGGTCCTTTCCATGAAAGACCTGCATATGACTGGGCTGTGGAAACATCTATTTATGTTGATCAGTCTCTTAAACACAGAGGGATAGGCCGCAGGCTTCATGATGCCCTTGAAACCGCTTTACGTGAGCAGGGTATCTTGAATATGAATGCCTGCATTGCCTATCCTCCAAAGGAAGATGAACATCTTGACAAAAACAGTGTGGAATTTCACACTCATATGGGATATCGTCTTGTAGGTGAGTTCCATAAATGCGGTTACAAATTCAACCACTGGTATAATATGGTCTGGATGGAGAAGCTGATCGGTGAACATCTAACAGTTCAGGAGCCACCGAAATTCCCCCTCCTGTAGCCTGTTATTTCTGTTACTTCCAGAAATTATCAGAATCAATCCTGTGTCACTATCGCAAGTGTCAGTATACATTAACACAAAAAAACCTTAGAAGATATTTCTAAGGTTTTTTAAGAGGTGCCACCCGGATTTGAACCGGGGATAGAGGTGTTGCAGACCCCGGAAAAAAACCTCGGAACCCTCTAAAACTCTAAGGTTTTCCAAACTGTCCACCTTATATCCACCCTAATTTTCATGTTGCTTTCATGCCATATCAGGTATTTTACTGTGCCAAATCTATGCCACTTAGCACCCCTATGGGCATATTATAAACATTTTAGTATCTTTCGTCTACAATTATTTTACTACAACTACAATATTATATGGAGGTTTATCGTGAATTATCAATTAGAATTAAAACAAATTGTGGATTTTCCACGCTGCCGGATTTACCGGGAATTTATACAAACCCTTATGAAAGACAGAAGCATCCGTACCAACGGAGGTTCCTGTCTTTTTTATTTTCTCATTTTATGTTCTTATGCAAATTACAGTTCCTCTTATCGGAACATCGAACACCTTACTTACAAAGTTGTTCCTGGAGAATGGATCTGTTCTCTTAAAGAACTACAGATTCACTTCCGCCAAAAATTCCAGCACCAGGTCATATCCATACTGGATACCCTGGTAGAGCAAAACCTTCTAACCTACTCACTACACGAAAAAAATAAGATTATCCAATACAAGATCAAAGACTGGCCAAAAGATAATACTGCCCTTTCCTATAATTACCCATGCAAAAAAGACATCGGGTTTTTCTTTTTTCCAATCGCAGATGTTCATAAACTAATCGGACTAGGAAAATGTTCGGAAATGGATGCTCTTTTGGATCTTTGGATTCATGCAGTCTATAATGATCCATCTGTGCAAGGCTCTGATGCCGGTCCGGTAGTATATTTTCGCAATCAGACTGGAAATCCCTTGTTCAGTTATCAGGAACTTGCCAGACGTTGGAAACAGTCGAAATCTTCTGTGTCCCGTCTGCTTAAAAAACTTGAAGATACCGACATGATCACACTGATTTCCTATTCCGGGAAACATGGCAGCATGGTATATCTACGTAATTATCTGTCCGTTATGTTTAATATCAGTGATGTCATGATTGATAAGGAGGAAGTTGCCATGAAAATGCAACTGCCAATACATATACCCGAAGACACCTTGCCTGTTAAAAACAATTCTGAATGCGTTTCAGAATCTATTACTGACGAACAAATCATCGTTTCACAGGAAGGCTCCTGCGTTCCAGAATCACACATCAAAGCCATTGTTCGCAAAGTCGCTGAAATACTGGAAATACAAGGCATTTCTTGTTGTAGATGCCCCAAAACAAAGTATATATTATCTCCTTTATCAGCCTGCAAGGATAGTATATATCTATATTCACTACGTATTATCTGCCCCTGGGGGAAAGCCGCCTATCAGTTTGAGTTAAAACTAAAACCGGAAAATCCCGCCGTCACCAACGTCCCAGGGCATACTCCGCCTCTGCAGCATACCTTACCTGCCTTCGCTGAAATCCCAGAAGTTCTGTTGAAAGGAGGGGTTGTATAATGGCAAAGAAAAATCACCACCCTGTTTCTGCTGAAGTAGAAAATAATCCGCTGTACCATGATACCTATAAACTGCTCCGTTGTTACCGGGATTCTACTTATAGCCTGATGGTTGCTGTCCGGCAGGTGGAAATTCAATTCCAACTGGAATACAACACCAGTGTAGACGAATTTCTAGATTCCATCTATGCTGCAGGAGCAGATCTGGGAGACAGCCAGATTGAAGAATGGGCAAAAAGCATTGCCCGCAGTAACAAAATGATAAAGCTGCTTCTCTCTTCTGTGGATCTGCTCCGGAAAAATCATAAACATGGGGAAGAATATTACTGGATATTATATTACGCCTTTCTGTCTCCCCATGAACTGAAAAACACAGAGGAAATCCTGGAAGAGTTGGAAAAGCACGTTCCCAGTATCTCCTACCGGACGTACTACCGAAGGAGGCAGGCTGCTATTAACGCTCTTAGCAGCATACTATGGGGATTTTCTGCAAAGGGGACACTGGAAACTTTAAATAAGTTTTTCCCAAAATAAAATCGACATTTTCCATATAGGCACTCATAATTGAAAAAAACAAAGGAGGGTGCCTATTATGGATCAATTATCAAATTTTATATCCGAATATCTCAAAACATGTGAAACAATAAAAAAATTAAATTCAAAAACCATCAAAGCATACCGTATAGATTTATCACAATTTCATACCCTTTGAATCTGAATAATGTTTGTCGCTTTTTATTTTATTAAAAAAAAGTGCATATCCTGAAACCGAATATGCACTCCAAATAGCATTATATATTTATTTTCTTTTGCACAAAAAAGCACGATATTTTCTAAAACTCTATCTGTGTGTCAAAGTAAAAGCTTCTTCCACTTCCTAATCTTTGTCCGAAATGTTCCAAAGGGGGCTACTGTATTTACATGAATAAACTTATAAACTTCCCATACTGCTGTTTTGGTAGCTTCATCTGCCCACTTTCTTTTATGTGGTAAAAATAGCTCCTCTTCCGTCATAGAATCAATCATTGTAAAAATTTTCTGTATATTATCATCCAGCATGCCCATTAGTTCTTTTAGAGATAAATTGGCATAGGTATTGGTAAACCACTGATACAATTCCCCCAATTGATTCCACTTAAAACCATCCGATGGTGTTTTCACTGGAAGTCCAGCCTGTTCATCATTTTCCCATTTCAATACTAATGTGGTCCACCCAACCTGATATGCAAGATTTTCTGCAGGTGTTCGATCCACCTCCATACATCGTTTGTCCTTCAAGGATTCTGGGATATCCTCAAACTCTGCAATATATTTGTCGTAAGCCCTCTTGATTTCTGCCTTTAGTTCCTCTTTATTTTCATACGCCTTCATCATTTACCTCGCAGTCTTCCGTCTTTACTCCTTGTTCCACACTCCAAAATTAATTATCTCCTACGAATTTCAATAAGCTGAAGTACATCCGCAAACATTTCTCCTTGATCTTCTAAATCAATCATAAGCCATTTTTGTCCATTTCCCCATCTTGCTTTTTCGTAAAGTTCTCTTAATTCTGAAGTACATTCCCATAAAATAGCTTCAACTGCTTCTTTTTCTTTTTCTCCAACCACAACCAGTACCGTAAAATATCCTTCCCTGGGATATACGGTACACAGGCTTTTTCCAGACTTTTTAAATTTTACATTCCAACCACGTTCCCAACTACAACGGCTAAATTCTATTTTCTCATTGCACCTGTACTTCTTTTTAATCTCGGAGCAAAATTGCATAAATACCGGATTTCTAATATATGCCTCAAAATCCTCTAAGATCGGAATTTCCTCTTGATTCTGCATATCAATCATGACCATTCTCCTTTGCTCTTTATAGAAACTGGAATTTTTTGTTGAAACACTTACACAAATGAAGCATAAATAACATAAATTTCTGCAATCAAAATAATTCCGAGAACACCATCTATCATCAAATTATACTGTATATCTGTCAAAAATGTTTTTGAATGTGTCAGGAAATATTTAATGTTTTCTTTCCCAGTCAAAAGTGTAATTATGAGTAGCAAAATAGGAAATAAAAAAATCTCTACCTTATTTCCAAAATCATCTGCTATTCCATTTGCAAAATGAACAGGAATAATCTGAGGTAAGAAAAACACACTTACTATTGCTAATAAAACACCAATACTGCAAATTCCCCATGTTAATTTTCTGCTTCCTACAAGTTTCATAAAAATGCCTTCTTTCTGCAAAATTTAATTTTATAGTTTTTCTCCTGGATATCCCTATTTCTCCACAAATCTAATAATATGGACTTCAGTATATCATAGCATTTATATCGCATCAACATCCAATCTTGCGAGATACATCTGAAATAATTCCAGCTAAATATTTCTTGCTGTCTTGCCCCCGTCTACTCTGTACCGGATTTCTCTTGATCTGCGTCTTCTCTTTTATTTAACCTGTTTTTCACTTCAACTAAACCTACAAAGGCAACAACCACTGTAGCCATCCCCATTCCTATCCCTGAAGCAATATCATTGATGATATTTTGAGCAGGAGATAACGCCACTCCCAGTAAAACGCCATATACCATCGCAAATAGTAGAACAGAAAGAATGTCTTTGGCCTTACGTTCACGAAATGTCTTCTTATACTTTTCCTCCCATTCTTCTTTCATACTTTGCAATTCTACTTTCCCTTTTTTCCCATCCTCTAATAATAATGTAAAAGGTACATAAGCTCCGATCAAAACGCTAATTGTTATATTTGGAATTTCTAAAGCCAATTTCGAAGCATCACGACTTGCAATAATAAATCCCGATATGCAGGCACCCACATACGCCATAAAAATATAGCGTTTTTTTTCACTTATCCCCAAATCACTTTTTTTAAAACATAAAGAAAACAGATAGTCCATAGCCCAAATCAAAAGAAGTAATAGCACTGCACATATCACAGCATTAAAGTTAGCCTCTATGAGTAACGAAAAGCAAATATATGCATACGATGATATGAGCATAAGCAAAACATAAACAAGTTGTTGTATCGGCTTCTTGATTTTATTTACAAATTCAAAAACCCAATATTTCTCCCTATAAACACAATAAATAAAGCCTACCATAAGTATCATACTGATAATATAAGATATTATTAAAACTCTCTCCATGTATTTCTCCTTTGTAAAATCTATTTGATATAGCCAATATTTTCATTTCTCAAATGAGCTATCCACTAATTATAATTTCTACACCTCAAAATACTGTATATCTATACCCTCATACTTTTATCCATAAGTTACCAAATATATTGTACTACACTGCGGTAAAATTCTCCGAATGTGATTGAGGCAATATTATTTTTTCCTTTCAAAAATCACTTCATATCCAAGAGTACAATAGATTCCTTTCTTTTCATCAAATGGGATAACAATTTGCTTAAACTTCCAATCGTTGTCCGTCATAGAAAGAAGAAAATCTTTCACCATATAGAAATCGTCTTTACAATCCACATTAGAACCCTGTGCTTTAGTTTCTAAAGGTACTCTGTAAAATTTATATTCATACAGCACATTTTCCACTACCTTATTAAGCTTTCCATCAACATTGTTCGGTGCATCCGGCATCAACAGCCGTGCATCCGTACCGAGAAGCCTTGCCTCATGAGTGATCTTTAAAAAATTGTCCTCACTGGGATCAACCCCTCCGCTTCGGATACGCTCTGCCCTTGCAACAAATTCCTCCATGACCTGATTCAAATACCAGTCCGGCTCACTCTCCACGATGATATACTTACCGCCACGAAGTTCCGGCACATCCAGGTCCAACATGTCCCTTGTCTGAATATCTGCCACCTCTTTGAACAGGTTCATAAGCTCCGGCAGATTTGTAAACTTATTAAATCTCGTCTTAAAACGAAATCCGCTTCCCTCAACAGTAAGCTCTAATGCTGTGGTCTGTTCTCCAAAGTTTGCCGCCCAACTGTCAAAGTGGTAAATGCCGAGCTGCTCCAAGGTATCTTTCTGCAGGAAACTCTGCATGACATACATCTCGCACATCGTATTGCTGATCGGTGTTCCGGTTGCAAATACAATGCCCCTGCCACCATTTAACTCGTTGATATATTCACACTTCAAAAACATATCCATGGCTCTCTGGCTGCCGGTCCCGGTAATACCGGAAACATTCATCTTACTGAAGATGGCAAGGTTCTTAAACGCATGTGCCTCATCAACCATAATAGAATCAATGCCAAGCTCCTCAAAGGTAATCAGATCATCTTTCCTCTCTTCCGAGGTCATCTTTTTGATCTGCTCCTCAAGCCGCTTTTTCTGTGATTCCATCTGTTTGATCGTCCACCGCTCACTGTTTTGTGACTTCATCTCATCAATCGCATGGGCAATCTCCTCAATCTGTTTCCGGATCATCGCCTCCTTGCGCTCCGGTGAAATAGGAATCTTTTCAAACTGCGAATGGCTCATAATGATACAGTCATAATCTCCTGTCGCAATCCTTGAGATAAACTGTTTCCGCCTGCTCTTTTCAAAGTCACGTTCAGTTGCCACCAGAATGTTTGCTGACGGATAAAGCCTTAAGAACTCACTTGCCGTCTGCCCGATCAATGCCTTTGGCACAACCATCGCTGTCTTATTTGCTAGACCAAGCCGTTTCTGTTCCATACATGCTGCCATCATCTCAAAGCTCTTTCCTGCTCCAACACAGTGTGCTAACAGCGTGTTTCCTCCCATCAGCACTCTGGCGATCGCATTAACCTGATGTGGCTTCAAATGAATATCCGGATTCATCCCCGGAAATTCCAAATGACCGCCATCATATTCCCGAAGCCGGACATTATTAAATGTTTCATTATAATAATTCACATACTTATTACGCCGCTCCGGTTCTACAAAGATCCATTCCTTAAAGGCTTCTTTCATCTGGTTCTGCTTCTCTCTTGCAAGCATCGTTTCCTTCTGATTGATCTCATAATGGTATCTGCCATCTCCATCCTCAATGCGGTCACGCACGGATACGGTTCTGAGATTCAGCGTTGTCTCAAAGATCGTATAGGCATCCATACGGGAAGTACCATAGGTTTTACTGGCAGCCACCGAGGATTTGTCATATGACTTATTCTCAATAAACCACTCCATCGTATATTTATTCAGATGAATCTGTATGCCGGAACTATAGTAGGTACTCCGTACTGCCCGTGCCCGGCGTGGTGTGTCAAGAAGTTCAAAAATAAACGCTTCATAATCTTCCGGCTCGATCCATGTTGTTCCGATACGCACATCAATCTCAGATGCATCCAGATCTTTCGGCTGTACCTGCTCTAAGGCAGTCACATTATCCGCAAACAGGTCCGGATGTTCCTTTGCCACAGCATTGGCAAGCCGCAGCTTATCCCGGACATTGCCGGACAGGTATTCGTCTGCTGTTTCCCATCCATGATCCGGATCGTGTTCGTTATACTCCATCGGATTTAAGAAGATCAGTCCATTCAGCTCCTCAATAAGTTTTGCTCTGGAGAGCTCTGCTGCCAGATCATCCGAAAAATGAATCTCCTCCGGTGTGGTGTTATTCTCTTTTGCCAGCTTCTCTTTTACTAAAGTCAGATCCGGCTGATAAATACTGAGCATAAATGCGATGTTTACACCGTTAAACTCATTCACGGATACATTCAGTGCTTCTACGGCTGTTTCCACATGATCCACTGCCTGCTTTGCCTTAATCGTCTGCCGTGTAAACATATCTGCCTTTGACACCACTCCATCCTCATCCACCATTTCCAATGAACAAAGTAAAGGGTAATCACCATCGTCCCGAAAGGCTCTGGCATTACCCTTTGCTGTGATATAACCATATTTTTTTGTAAATTGGTCATATACGGTATTTAATTCCTCCTGTGCCTGCCTTAATGCCTGTTCACTGCACCCGGACAACTGAATGTCGATCAAATGTCTTGTAGCAGTGCGTATGGCATCCATGCCCTTAATTCTTTCAAGCACCTTATCTCCCACCTCCTGTCTGACCATTCGTGAGTCCTTCCGGAAATAGAGAACACCATCAATGAATGTATAGGTAAAGTTCTTCACATCAGGATCTGCCGGAAGATATTCCTCCGGTTCTTCCCCCTCCTCTGCCGTGCGTTCAAAATCGGTGATCTGAGCATGAATATTAGAAACCGCACGGGAAAGTGCTTCCTGCAGGTCAAAATCCGGATCATCGTTGACACAGGCTGTCAGATTACTGTTTTCTCCAAACCTTCCTGTATCCCGTATCATGTACCCCAGGATCATCTCCGGGTGCTCCACAAAATAGCTGTTGACCGGGATTTTATCCTCTGTCAGTCCCAGATGTACCCAGTCCGGCTCTGCCACAATCTTTCTCTCCCGTTTCTGAAAGAATAAAATATCACTGGTCACTTCCGTTCCGGCATCTGCCTTAAAAGCTGTATTGGGAAGTCGTATTGCTCCTATGAGTTCTGCCCTTTGTGCAAGATATTTACGCACCGTACTATTCTGCTTATCTAATGTTCCCTTTGTGGTAATTACCGCCACAATACCTCCCGGTCGCACATGATCAATCGACTTTGCAATAAAGTGATCGTGTACCTTAAACTCCATTGCATTGTGCTTGCGGTCATACAGCTTGAAATCTCCAAATGGCACATTTCCAATGACAGCATCAAAGAAGTTATCCTCATAATCTACCGTCTCAAATCCTGCAATCCGGATATCCGCTTTGGGATACAGCAGCCTTGCAATACGACCACTGATATCATCCTTTTCTACGCCATATAGCTGACAGTTTCTTTCCATCTCTTTGGGCATACTTCCGAAAAAGTTACCAATACCCATGCTCGGCTCCAGAATATTTCCCTTGGTGAATCCAAACTGCGATAATGCCTGATACATTGCCCCTGCTATCTCCGGCGATGTATAAAACGCATCTGTCACGGTTTCTCTTGCCGCCCGATACTCTGCATCTGTTAATAACTCCTTTAACTGTACATACTCCTGTTTCCAGCTTTCGTTATCCGGATCAAATGCCTGCGGCAGTCCGCCCCAGCCGACATACCGGGCTAAAATATCCTGCTCTTTTACCGTTGCCGGGCC
>OJME01002727.1_pt1 | contig 11329 bp, 11 predicted proteins | sample 1597151 | NCBI WGS metagenome assembly OJME01 (sample SAMEA2452118, study PRJEB22498) | human gut metagenome | biome: human feces; feature: human gut; material: feces | place: Australia | collected 2012
ATTCTGTCTCTTTGCTTCTGAAACATTAAAATATGCAAGGCGGATGACAGATGCCACACTGTAAAAAATAAGCGCCCCAATCCCCGCCGGTGTATTCACACCCAGACAGTAACAGATCATTGCCGGAAAAATACCAAAGCAGACCACATCACATAAGGAATCGATCTGAATCCCGAAATTCTTCTCATCATCCGTACGGTTCTTCTTCGTTCTGGCTATCTTTCCGTCAAACATATCACACAACCCGGAAAATGCCAGACAGCACACTGCTGCTGAAATATGGTCCGTCACAGCGCAGAAGATTCCGATCATGGAAGACACTACGCTTATGTAAGTCATTATTACCGTGTAATCATAAAATCCTATCATTTGCACACCTCATTTTTCTCTTTCAATTACTTTTTTCCAATAGTCAGCTGGGCCACCACTGTAAACGCCGCACTGATCAGAAGCTCCCCATAATATCCAAGCCCTCTGCTAAGTACCATTCCCGGAAGCAGCAGTCCCCCGAACACCGGGCTGAAAATATTAAGGAACAGCGTCTCACTGATTCCCATTCCTCCCGGAAGCGGCAGCATATCCACAGATACCGAGATCACGGCCTGGAGAAAAAGGATCTCCCAGAATCCGGTGCCGTGAAGTCCAAAAGCCTGATATACAAACCAGGTCACCGCAAACAGTGCCATACGCTGGATAAAAGTGATTCCAATAACTTTAACGATCACAAAAGGATTATTCTTCAGATATGCCGCAGTATTTCGGTAAGTATCCATGGAATCTTCCAGTTTTTTCAGACGCCCATCTTTTTTCTTCACCAGATGAAGTCGTTCCAGAAGTTTCATTCCCTTTACCATGATCGCTTTTGCCAGAAGTGGATGGAACACCAGGATGGTCATAAATGTAACGCAGAAAATATTCAGTGCCAGTCCCAGGTAAAACACCGGCAGGATCCCTTCCAGATATTTATGGAGAAATCCCCTTCCGAAAATTGCGATTCCAATACCGATCACCACAAGTACCAGTTTATAGGTGATGGTTACGATCATCAGAATTACCGTTGACACCGGAATGGAAATCTTTTCTTTTTTCATGTAGTAGATCTGCATGGGCTGTCCGCCACTGGCGGACGGTGTGATACAGCTGAAAAAAAATCCCACGGAAGAGAACAGAAAACAGGTTCTCTTTTTCAGCTGGATTCCACTGGATCTCATCATGTACCAGATGATGATGGATTCTCCCCAGATAAAAAACGCTACCAGTGCAATTCCCGGAATCAGCCACCGTTTGTCAGCCCTGTGTATGGCATCCATCATGGAAGACAGATCTTCTCCGTGAAAAACGCCGTAGATGGTCAGGGCAAAAACGACCGCCAGGAATACTCCGTTAAATATGATCTTTTTTCTGCTTTTCATCTCTTGGCACCTTCTATATATCTGTTGATCTTCTTCTCAATTTTACTTCCGACCCGTTCATAAATATGCCAGATCTCCGTTTTCTGTCCCAGCATAAAACATATCTGTGCCAGGATCACGCCACCGGCCACATCCACCAGAACATGCTGCTTGGTAAAAAGGGTGGACAGAAAAACCAGAACTGCCAGCACAAAAGATACTCCTTTATACCATGCCGGAATTCTTTTCTGGTCTTTGATTCCCAGGAAACAGAACCAGCTTACCAGGCAGTGAATGGATGGAAACAGGTTTGTCGGCTGATCCAATCCGTATAAAAACTGAAGCAGAAAGACACTAAATCCTGTGCCTGTTACTTCCGGCCGTACATTTGTCGTTGGAAATACCATAAAAATGATTCCGCAGACAAGACGGGAAATCATATCGGCTGCAACAAAACGATAAAACGTGTCCGGGTCATTCCGGTTAATTCTGGCAACCATAATATAATTCACAGTCCAGAACAGAAAACATCCAAAGTAGATGTACATCCAACCCGGAACAAGTGGTATTGCCTGATCCAAAGAAGTGGTAAGGTCATAATGATACCAGTCTGCACACATTACCATCGTTCCACTGTAAATAAGCATATTTAATCCAAAACAGGATAACAGTGGCAGGATGGCAAAAAGCGGACAAATTGGATCAAGATACTTTTTCATCCATTGATACATAATCATATCCTCTTTTTTTGTTCATTTTGAAAACATACTCTTCTTATTCTACAATATTTTTTTTCTTTTTGCAACTTATGATTGTTTTGAGGCAGGGGATGTGCTAAAATATGGGACAGTAGAAAATATATTGCTTAGCAAATGGAGGATAAAAATGGGAATTTTCGATGTTTTCGTTGCGGTGATCTGGGGTATTGTGTGTGGAGGATAGTATAAAATGATATTTTCATAAAAAGCATTTGCAATATATAAAGACAGGTTATAGTTAGTCAATTACTCGAAATATCATATATTCAACTCGGGAAATATAGAAAAATTCAAAATAAACTTGAAAACTATATAAACATTGTGGTAAAGTATGTTTATACTATAAAAGTATTATTGTAACAGATATTGGAGGAAGTATATGAAGATTTCAACTAAGGGAAGATATGCGCTCAGGGTTATGATTGACCTTGCAGAACACGATAATGGAGAATATATAACACTTATGGATATAGCAGGACGACAGGGAATATCAGAGAAGTACCTTGAGTCAATAGTTTCTATGCTAAGTAAGAATGATTTCCTTACATCACTTCGTGGAAAGGGAGGCGGTTATAAGCTGTCAAGAAGACCTGAAGAATATACAGTTCTTAGCATTTTACAGTGCACGGAAGGTTCACTTGCACCTGTGGCATGTCTTGAGAATAAGCCTAACAAGTGTCCTAAGCTTTCAGAGTGTAAGACAATAACAATGTGGGAGAACTTTGAGAAGACTATTAATGATTACTTTGGCAATATAACGATAGCTGACCTTATTAATTCAGGTAATGGTATTGATAATTATGTTATATAGAAAAGAAAGCTCTTTTAGAACAGAAATATAACTTAAAAATGACGGCTGAATTAGAATGAAGTGTGACTGGTATGTTTGAGTGGAGTGAAGCATTTATAGAACGTGGTGGAAAAAGGGAACGAATACAGGCTATCAAAGTTATGCTCAAGCTTGGGCTTACTAAGGAACAGATACTCACAGAGTATACAAAAGAGGAAGTAGATAAGGCTGAGAAGTCTATGGAACAAAAAGATATCTAATAAATAGTGTCATGTACTAGATGTTTTAAAACAAATAGTACATGATATTTTGTTATACAATAATTATATAAATATAAAAATATATAGAAAATAATGTCGAAAATGTTAATAAACTGTCAAAAAATGTTGAATTTGTCACTCAATAGTACTATGATAATAACGGATTTTATTGTCGTGTATTGGAAGAAGTGGATGTGCTGCATTATTATATGTATGTAGTCTGTAATGAAGAACGTGATATATAATGTCTATATTTTATACCTATAGGAGGAATTGAGATGGGTAAAAAAAGAGAACAAGTTAAAGCTAGTGCAGCGGAGAAGTTCAGAAACAGACAACTGACTTATAAGATATCTGTTGCAGTAGGCTGTCTTCTTGGATTATGTCTTACACTTATGATAATTATAAGTGCAAGTATAGCAGCAAGATTTTTGAGCTCAAGTATAAGTGGTGAGTTTGAAGGTATTGCAGCTCAGAATGGACGTTCAGTACAGAAGGTAATAGATACAGCTGCTAATACAGCTACCATACTTCAGGATTACATAACTGATAAGTATGATGAATATAGTAAGACAGGATATAGTGGTGAGACTGCAAAGAGCAGCATATATGATATCCAGTTACAAGAGATGAATAAAGAGATGGAAGAGTTCATGGTCAGCGTTGCATCTTCAACAGTAACATCAAGCGAAGAAATCGTAGGTGTTGGTGTGTTCTTCGAACCTGATGCATTTGACCCTTCAATAAAGGACTACACAGTGTATGTGAATGAGTCAGCTGCAAAGACAGGCAATGCACAGAGCTATGGTGCATATACATCATATGGCTCACAGGATTACTATAGGAATGCGGCTACTACAAAGCAGAACTGTTTTACAGACCCTTATGAAGACCAGGGAATTAAGATGGTAAGTGCTTCATTCCCTATTGAGTATCATGGAAAGACACAGGGGGTTATTCTTGTTGATATCAATATAAGTACATTCAGTAATCTTTGTTCATCGGACTCAGATTACAAGACAATGTATGTTGATGTATTAACAAGCGACAGCACAATCGTATATGACAGTGAGTCAGACGAATATACAGGACAGAAGTTAAGCAGCCTTATATCATCAGGTCAGTATGCAAAGATACAGTCAGGAATTGATACAGGAAAGAGCTTTAGTGTAACAACTAAGAAGGATAATGGAGCCAAGGTAGTAAGATATTACTCTCCAATAAGTGCGGCAGGACAGACATGGTGGGCTGCCAGTGCACTGAATAAGACGGACCTTTTAAGCAAGACAATAATACTTGTTGCACTTATGGTTATTATAGCAATCGCAACACTTGCTATTATTGTTATCATAAGTTCACGTCTTGTAAGAAAGTATATAAAGCCAATAAGCGGTGTTGTCGAGGTGGCAGATAAGCTTGCCATGGGTGATTTCTCAGCAAGACCACAGTCAGAATATAATGATGAGATAGGACAGCTTTCTAATAAGTTTACAGAAATGTCAGAAAGACTTAATGAGATTATCAAGGATATATCAAGAGGTCTTAATGAGATGGCAGATGGTAACTTTAATATAGCGCCTGAAGTTGAACATGTAGGTGACTTTAAGGAGATAGAAGCCTCACTTGTTAAGGTTATTAAAGATTTATCAAAGACACTTTCAGAAATAAACAGCGTAGCAGATATGGTAGCTTCTAATGCAAGCCAGCTTTCAGATGGAGCACAGTCTATAACAGAAGGTGCTACAGACCAGGCAAGCTCAGTTCAGGAGTTACAGAGTACTATTGCCAATGTATCTGACCAGGTAAATATGAACGCCCACAATGCTAATACAGCTAATGAAATGGCTAAGAAGGTCGGCGAAGAGATTGTCGAAAGTAATACACAGATGCAGGAAATCGTAAAGGCGATGGATACAATCAGTGAGAATTCTAAGCAGGTAAGCAGCATTATCAATACTATCAATGAGATAGCTTCAAGTACTAACCTTCTTGCGCTTAATGCTTCTATAGAGGCGGCAAGAGCTGGTGAAGAAGGAAGAGGCTTTGCTGTAGTAGCTACACAGGTAGGCAACCTTGCAGCACAGAGTGCTGAGGCAGCTAAGAATTCAGGAGAACTTATTGTTCAGGCTATTAATGCCATAGAAGAAGGAAAGCAGATGGTTGATATAGCAGCAGATAAGCTTATGGCATCTGTTGAGATAACTAATTAACTTGTAGCCAATATTGGTGAGATATCTGAGGCATCTGAACAGCAGTCAGAGGCTCTTAAGCAGATATCAGAAGCTGCAAGCCAGATAGCTGCTGTTGTAGAAGAGAACACAGCTATGGCTGAGGAAAGTTCAGCAAGTAGTGAAGAGCTTTCATCACAGGCTGACAGACTTAAGGAATTAGTTGGCGCATTTAAGCTTATGGAATAAGACAGCTGATTAATGTGGTATAATGGAGTTTATATCATATTGCAAATGTCTATCATGGTATTGATGAGATATGAAATGACATTAAATCTGTCTTGTCAGTATATGTATTAATAAATGGTATTACATGCTATATATGTATATAAATCAGTTAGAAATATTCATATAATAAAAAGATATCCGTCTATGTGCATGGAACATAGACGGATATCTTTTTTTATTTTTAAGTTGTCACTCAGATAAATGCTGTTATGACTACTGAAGGAGTGAAAGAACACCCTGGTTAGACTGGTTAGCCTGAGCAAGCATTGACTGACCTGCCTGAGCAAGAATGTTGTTCTTGCTGTAGTTAACCATTTCCTGAGCCATATCTGTATCACGGATACGAGATTCAGCAGATGTTGTATTCTCAACAACGTTGTCTAAGTTAGCAATTGTATGCTCAAGTCTGTTCTGTGCAGCACCGAGAGTTGAACGCTGTGAAGATACCTTCTGTACAGCTTCTGCTATACGATCGATAGCAGCTGTAGCATCATCTTCTGTGTCAACCTTAAGACCTTTAACACCGATACCTGTGGCACTCATAGATTCAATTTTAACGGCAATCTTGTTGTCTTCAGCAGAATCAGCTCCAACATGAAGACTGAAAGAGATAGCTCCAGCTACATCATAGCCTTTTATATATCCAGTTCCGTCAGTTTTTTTAGCATTAGCAGCAGTTACGGCAACATTAATTCCTTTATCATTACCATCTTTACCAGCTGCACTAGTATAATAGTTGTTAGCTGTTTGTCCATCAGCATCTGTCCCTTTTTGAATTTGTTCAGCAGTTACAGCTTTACCTTTTTCATCATATAATTTAGTTACGTATGCATAATCTGTATTCTTTACAGCTAAATCAGCATCTGTTTGACCATCTGTTTTAGTTTTTTTATAGATTTTTTCACCTTTAGCAAGAGCCTCTTTTAATGTTGCGCCTGTTAATGCAACATCACTACCTGCTTTGTATAAATTACCTTTTATTGCATATCCAGATTCCATAAAATATGCTGTGTCAGCTTTAGTAGGATCACCCTTTAAAAGATAAGTTTCATTAAACTTAGTAGTCTCTGAAACTCTGTCAATCTCAGATGTAAGCTGATCTATTTCATCCTGGATAGCCTTACGGTCTGTCTGAGAGTTAGTACCATTAGCAGACTGAACAGCAAGCTCGTTCATTCTCTGAAGCATTGAGTGAACCTCTGTTAAAGCACCTTCAGCTGTCTGTACAGCGGATACACCATCCTGTGCGTTAGAAGAAGCCTGTGTAAGTCCGCGGATCTGCTTTCTCATCTTTTCAGAGATTGAAAGACCAGCTGCATCATCAGCGGCACGGTTAATCTTATAACCAGAAGATAACTTCTCAGCTGACTTAGACTGAGCTGAAGTTGTTACATTAAGCATTCTGTTAGCATTCATTGCTGTTAAATTGTGTTGTATTACCATAATACATACCTCCGTGTAAATAAAATATTTGTCAGAGGGGAATCCGTTCCCCTTATGAAAGATATATAATAAGCAGTGTTACCATGCTAACCCTGCGTATTATCACTAGATTTGCGTGCCTGCTTATCTTCTTTGATAAGACGGCGTATCTTGTTTAGTGTTTCAGGAGAAAGTCCCTGCTCAGCGTAGTAAGGTGATATGAATCTTGAAGTTTTTTTATCAGAATCAGAGCTGTTAGCGCTGTTTCTTGCAAGAACCTTGCTTCGTACGATATTGAGCTCTCTTGGTGCATCTATGAGAAGATGGATATTACCTTCTGAACCACCTGAGTATATGACCCTTACGTCATCACCGATATTAATGAATTCGCCGGGTTTGATAGTGAGTTTTAACACATTAACCTCCTTGTCTATGCAACAATCTGCTATAAAATGTTGCATCCCATTATAAATTCTTGTTAATTCGTATTCTTAATCACGTTTTATATATCGTCATATTCCCTCAACACTTTAGTACGTTTTTAAATAAAATTATTTCTAAATTATTTATTAACCATTATCACATGTCAGTTAATAAATATTCAAAAAACTATGCACTAAGAGTAACATTTACAGATTAACTTTAAGAAACACAGAGTCCCTGTCATCCTGCTTTATGCCAAGATATCTCTTGGTTATCTCATATGATGAATGATTGTATATATCCATAAGCAGAGCCGGCTGTGTTCCGCACTTCCATGCACAGTAGCCGAACGTCTTTCTCATAGAATGACAGCTTATTCCCATCTCCATATTAAGCACATATGCCGCGTGCTTTATTATCCTGAATGCCTGCGAACGGCTAAGGTGTGTCCCCTCGTATCTTCCTGTAAATATATAATCTCCTTTTTTCACATAATCAAGCGACTCCATATACTTTCCAAGACCGCTTTTAATACTGCCATTAAGGGCTATTCGTGACTCTTTTCCCGTCTTCTTCTCATACATTATTATATGCTTCTTAAAGCACTGCTTATCAAAGTCGTATACTTCTCCCCACTTTAGTGCAAGCAGGTCACTTATTCTCAGCGCTGTATTAACTCCCATACATATCATTGCATAATTCCTTAAATTAGGCTCCTTGTCAAGATAAAATCCACGAAATGCCTCCAGTTCATCAGTACTTCTTATTGGTTGTGATGTACTCATATGTTATTACCTCCATCTATATGTTTTGGGATGCAACATTTTATAGCAAATTGTTGCATCCCTTTTTGTATATTAGTATATGTAGATGTGCGGTGTAATATGTTATTGTACGGCACTGTGCGAAATCTAGGATATACATAAAAAGCCGTAATACAGTCTGAAATATTATATCCAGACCTGTATTACGGCTTTTTGACTTACGCCTTCACATCCGAAGGCTTATCAATCAGCTTAAGTATAATAGATTCTGCCCTGTTAGCAGATGACCTCTCGACAAACAGCCATACATTATCTATAGTAAGCTTATCGCCTGCTTTAGGTATGCGGTCAAGTTTTTCTGATATGAATCCGCCTAGTGAATCGTTATCCTCTGAATAAAGTTTGGTTCCTAATTCATCATTTATGTCATCAAGCTTACATGAAGCATTGATACGATAAGTGTTTTCACGAATCTTAGTCATGTCATCTTTTTCGTCAGTATCATATTCATCACGTATTTCACCAACGATTTCCTCTAAAAGATCCTCCGTTGTTATCATACCGGCTGTCTGACCATATTCATCTAGCACAATAGCTATGCTGTAACGCTTAAGCTGCATTTCTTTAAACAACTCAGACGTGTTCTTATGTTCATATGTAAAGAAAGGCTCACGCATAATCTTCCTTATATTAAATGAATCATCAACGTTAGTAACTATAAGATCCTTTATATTAAGTGTACCTATAACGTTGTCAGTATCATTTTCATATATAGGAATACGTGTATACATAGTGCTCTTAAAAAGTGTGATAATGTCATCGTATGATGAGTTAACATCAGCGACTGTCATATCTATACGAGGTATCATGACATCCTTTACCGAAGTATCACCAAAATCAAAAAGGTTGTCAATAATCTGTCGTTCGTCTTTTTCTATGATACCCTCTTCATGGCTTACCTTAACTATTGTACGAAGCTCTTCTTCTGTTATAGTGTTGGAGTTGCCTTTGGAGCTAGCGCCAAAGAGTTTTAATACTATGCCTGCAAGATGGTCAACTATAAAAATAACAGGAGTCAGTACAACCATAAGTCCATATATAACAGGCGCATATAATAATACAAGCTTAGTGTTAAACTTTGAAGCAAGATTCTTAGGGGTTATCTCTCCGAATATAAGAACGAACAGAGTAAGAACACCAGTTGCGATACCAGTAGCATAGCTGCCCCATACATTAATAGTAAATGTTGTTGCAAGAGCAGAACATGATATGTTAACTATGTTGTTACCAATAAGTACAGCACTTAACATCTTGCCTGAATTGTCGATAATCTTAGCTACTAAAGCAGCATGCCTGTTACCTTCGTCCATAAGCGAGCGGATTTTTATACGGCTTACCGTCATAAATGCGGTTTCAGCAGATGAAAAGAAAGCTGAAAGAAATAATAAAATAATAATAGTTATAAGTTGAATATAACTGTCAGTGTCCAAGGAAATGTTCCTCCAATCCTTAATATAAAATATAGTTAACACATTTAAGTGTTATATTTTAACATTTTACAGTATTGGTAAAGGACTGTCAAGGGATGATAACTGCTGTTAAAGTAGAAAATGTTACTGTTTACAGCCATATATAGCATTTTAAAGATTAGCCATTAACAGAACTGCAAAATGTAGTCTATAGCATACAGATATCTCATATTATATAGAGAATAATGAATGTAGATGGCTGTTATCCACAGGTTCAGTGGTGCAGTCAGGAGTATGTATGAATAAAGTATCAGTTATATTAAAGACACTTATAGCGGGCTATGTTATAACAGTTGCGGCACTTCTGCTGCTTTCATTCCGCCTGTATAAGTTCAGTGTTTCAGACAGCATAATATCAGTAGGGATATATGTTACATATGGTCTTTCAGCTCTGTGCGGAGGTCTTTTGCTTGCCAAAAGTATGAAACGCAACAGGCTTATGTGGGGCGCACTGTATGGAGTGATATATTTTCTTATATTATTTATTGTTTCGATAGCTGTGAATAAAGGTATGTCATCGGATATTGCCCAGATGGTAAAGAGTGCAGCACTGTGCATATTATGCGGAGCAGTTGGAGGTGTTATATCTTAGGTTGGAGTTCATTAAAATGTGATTTTATGATACGCGAATTTTCAATATTAATTAAAATATGTGTTAAATGCGATTGTATAGTATAGGGAAAATGTGATATTTATTAAATGTATATTAAATATATATTTATGCTATGAGAGCTTTATATGCTGATTAATGATATAAAAAACATGAATTGTGGACGAATATAGCGATACAAATATATAATTGATAGGTAGAATTTGTTTTTAGCAATTATATTATAATTATTATATTAATTAATAAAGAAAATGCTTACCGAGAGCTTGACAGATGAACCAGTATAATATTATTATAGTAAGCTACCAGAAAATAAAAATTTATCTAAAAATGTAAAATAAAAAAAGGAAATTCGACAATAACATTGAATACAATAAAAGTAGGCAGTTTTTAAGTCTTACTATTACATAAGGAAAGAAGAGTTAATATGCCAATATATTCAAGTGAAGTAATAGAAGAAGTTGTGTCACGCAACGATATAGTTGATGTTATTTCCGGTTATATAAAGCTTAAGAAGAGCGGAAGTTCTTATGTTGGATTATGTCCATTCCATAATGAAAAGTCACCATCATTTTCTGTGTCAGGAACAAAGCAGATGTATCACTGTTTTGGATGCGGAGTTGGTGGTAATGTCATAACATTTGTTATGGAATATGAGAACTTTACATTTCCAGAGGCAGTAAAGCTGCTTGCGGACAGGGCAGGTGTTGACCTTCCTGTTATGGAGTACTCAGGGGATGACAGGCGTGAAAGAGATATTAAGACAAAGCTGCTTGAGATTAACAAGATAGCAGCTACATTTTATTATCATCAGTTAAAGTCGCCTGCCGGACAGGACGGACTTGCTTATCTTAAGGGAAGACAGCTTTCGGATAAGACTATCAATACATTTGGATTAGGCTTCGCACCCCAGCTTACTGGTGATT
>OJME01002730.1_pt1 | contig 11323 bp, 5 predicted proteins | sample 1597151 | NCBI WGS metagenome assembly OJME01 (sample SAMEA2452118, study PRJEB22498) | human gut metagenome | biome: human feces; feature: human gut; material: feces | place: Australia | collected 2012
ACACAAGTGTCATCGTGGTCGTCATGGATAATGAGTAGATGACCTTTCAGCTGTCCGGCAAGGTTCTTCAGATTACATTCTTTGTAGCCTTCCGGATTGCTTTCCGGGGTGTCCATATAACGTTCGCCGTACATCACTTCGTAATATCCCCAGTCGATGACAGGTCCGCCGGCTACGCCTACCTTGAATATTTCGGGGTAGCGGAGCAGCAGGGCAGTGGTCATGTGGCCTCCGAAGCTCCATCCGTGTACACCGATGCGGTTTCCGTCTATGTAGGGGAGGGATTTCAGAAATTCAATGCCTTTCACCTGGTCTTTGCCTTCTTCGATGCCGAGGCGGCGGAAGGTGGCGTTTTCGAACTCCAGTCCACGGTTGGCACTGCCGCGGTTGTCGAGGGTGAACATGATATAGCCTTTGTTAGCCATATAGATATCCCATCCGCGGGAGCCGTTCAGCCAGCCACCGGTGATGAGTTGTGCGTGCGGACCGCCGTATACGTAGACGATGACCGGATACTTTTTGTTCGGGTCGAAATCTGCGGGTTTGGTGAGGCGGTAGTATAGGTCGGTCGTTCCGTCGTCGGCTTTAATAGTACCGGTTTCGATGGTCGGCATCTCGTAGCCTTCGTATGGGTCTTTGGCTGTCAGCAGGTTGACTGTTTTCAGGCTTTTGGTGTCCACGATGTCAATGCGGCGCGGAAGGGTGGGAGTCGAATAACGGTCGATGAGGTAACTTCCCGATGCGCTGAGCATTCCGTTATGTTCTCCTTCTGTGATAGAACGGAAGCTGAACGGGAGGCTGCGCTTTCCTGTGTTGACATTTACTGCAAAGTTATTGGAGCCTGTGCCATCTACTCCTTGGAAGATGACTTCTTTCCTCTTGGCGTTGAAGCCCAGAATGTCGCCTACCAGCCACTTGCCCTCGGTCAGTTGCTTCGTCGGGATGTATTCGATGTGCTTGCCGCCTGCGGCATCGCTTTTCCATTCGCCTTTGAGGCTGGAGGTGAGGTCGCATAAATATAGATGGTTATATCCGTCACGCTGGCTCTGATAGATGAATTTGCTGCTGTCCCACGGTAAGAATACGATGGGGTGCTGAGGCTCTACATACTTGGGGTGCGTTTCTTCCAGCAGCTTGCCCAGTAACTTGCCTGTCGTTGCATCGTATTGGCAGAGTACGGCGTGGTTCTGGTCGCGGTTCAGTTCGATAAGGTAGATGCTCTTTTCGTCCGGTGACCAGCTGATATTGGTGAAGTAACGGTCGGTCGGATCACCTGCATTCAGATAGATGGTCTTGCCGGTGGAGGGGTTGTAGACGCCTACTTTTACTTGGTGGCTGGTCATTCCTGCCATCGGGTAACGGACGTTATTCACTTCTCCTACACGTGCCGTGATGTCTACAAGCGGGTATTGCGTAACCATGCTTTCGTCCATGCGGTAGAAAGCGAGCAGGTTGCCTTTCGGGCTCCAGAAGGTGCCTTTGTTGATGCCGAACTCATTGCGGTGGACGGATTGCCCGCAGACGATGCCTTCGGGTTCGTCGGTGATTGCCTGTTCGTTCACATACAGGTTGTTGTTGACTGTGTAGGCTACGTTTCCGTTGGCGACGCAATAATCTTCGTTGGCTGCTTTATCTTTCAACTTCAGTGTGCTGACAATCCGGTTGTTCTCGAAATCGTATACGATGTACTTACCGGATACTTTCAGTAAGATTTGCAGTTTGTCCGCCCACGGGTAGCGGATTGAGTACGGGGTCGGCAGTTTCCCTGCTTTATTGTCTGCCAGTACTTTGTTGATTTGTCCGAGGGTAGTCAGCACTGTCTCTTTCCCTGTTCTGGGTTGAACAGTGTAGATGGTGTCGGTACTTGGTTTGATACACACGTCTCCCCACCATTGCAGACCGTAGAGGTTTTCTGCATAACGGTAGGTCTCGCCGCCCGGAATCAACTCTTCCAGTGTCAGCTTTTTGATTTCCTGTGCCATAACATTGAATCCGATTGGTAGCGCCAGCAATATCAGAATGGCTCTTTTTCCAATTTTACTCATTGCTTTTATTTATCTTTATTGGTTTTAAATCCTTCTATTTTACCCTGTTCAGGAGAGTTGTCTTTCTCTGTCGGATGATACGTTTTTTTCGAGATATTCAATTCGCTTTCTTACTCATCAAATGATAAGATCGCAAAATGCGACCTTATATTGTCTATCAATAAGTTAATGGCATTTTTTTAGTGAGATGCCGTTAACTATCTATGAAATTACTCTTCTTCCTTCTTCGGTATCCTAGGCTCCCGATTTCCTCTGAATTCTCTTGGAGCTCTTGAATCTCTTTCCCCACGGAACTCGCCTCTAGGCTTTCTGTCCCTGTCATCCCGGGTAAAGCTTCCTTCTTCCCGTCTCGGCTTGAAGTCTCCTTCTTTACGAGGTTTGAACTCCCCTTCTCGACGTGGCTTGTACTCGCCTTCTCGACGTGGCTTGTACTCGCCTTCTCTGCGTGGTTTGAATTCCTTTCTTTCTCTGGGTCTGGGAGTATCATAGCCTCCTTCAGTCTCTTTCTTCTCTTCTCCTTCTCCCTCCTGACTCTTGAACTCCTTATATTTCCCGTCGAAAATCTCGTATTTGCGGAACTCGCATTCCAATGCGCCATTGAACAACGGCACTTTCTTGCTTGGTTTCAGCCCGATCTGATCGAAGCATTCTTCTCTATAAGAGAGTACCCAAGCCTCGTTTCCTACAAATGCATGCTTCAGACGTTCGCCAATCATCTGGTACAGTCCGAGCAGGTCATTGGTAGAGATACGTTCGCCATAAGGAGGATTCATCACGATGATGGACTTCTCCTGCGGCTGTTCGAATTGCTGGAACGGTTGCAGTTTCAGCGTCACATCTTTGGATACACCCGCCGCTTTTATATTATGCGTCGCTATTTCATTCGCTTTCGGACTGTTGTCATATCCGTAAATCTTATGGGTGAATTCGCGCTCCTGACTATCATCATTGTAAATCTCATCGAACATCTCCGAATCGAAATCTACCCATTTCTCGAATGCGAATCCTTTGCGGAATACTCCCGGAGCGATGTTTCTTGCGATCAGTGCAGCTTCTATAGGAATCGTGCCCGAACCACACATCGGGTCAATCAGGTCGCATTCACCGCGCCATCCTGTCATTAGAACCATACCGGCAGCCAGTACTTCGTTCAACGGAGCTTCTACCTGTTCCTGGCGGTATCCGCGACGATGAAGTGACTCTCCGGAAGAGTCCAGAGACAACGTACAAGTGGTATGTGCAATATGGATATTGAGCAGCACATCCGGATTATTGATACGCACCGATGGGCGTTTGCCTGTCTTTTCACGGAAATAGTCTACGATGGCGTCCTTTACCTTATACGAGACGAACTTTGAATGGCGGAATTCTTCGCTGAATACAACCGCGTCTATTGCAAACGTTTTGTTCACATCAAGATATTCTTCCCATGGAATGGCCTGTATCTGGTTGTAAACTTCATCAGCATCCTTTGCCGTAAAATTCTTGATCGGTTTTAGAATGCGGATAGCAGTACGGAGGCAGAAATTTGCCTTGTACATCATACGCTTGTCTCCTGTAAATGAAACCATGCGACGTCCTATCTGGATATCGTTGGCTCCCAGTGTTGTAAGTTCTTCAGCAAGTATCTCTTCCAGTCCTTGGAAGGTCTTGGCTATCATCTCGAATTGTTCGCTCATATATAGTTTATTGATTTTATTTCTTTGCTTTTGTCTGTACAATTTTTGCTCCGGCGGGAATGTTTTCCGTTACCCAGATATTTCCTCCTACGGTTGCGTCGCTTCCGATAGTGATTCTTCCAAGGATGGTAGCGTTGGAGTAGACTATGACATTGTCTTCCAGTATCGGGTGGCGGGGGATACCTTTGATCGGTTTTCCGTCGGCATCCAGCGGGAAGCTTTTTGCTCCCAGGGTGACACCCTGATATAATTTGACATTGTTCCCGATGATGCTTGTAGCGCCGATCACGACACCTGTTCCGTGGTCTATGGTAAAGTGACTGCCTATCTTCGCTCCCGGATGGATATCGATACCCGTCTCGCTATGAGCCATTTCCGTGATCATACGCGGAATCAGGGGAACACCAAGTTCCAGCAGTTCGTGCGCAATACGATAATTGCTGATTGCCTTAATGGCGGGATAGCAGAAAATTACTTCACCGTAGCTTTTGGCAGCGGGGTCACCGTTGTAGGCGGCTTCTACGTCCGTAGCCAGTATTCTTCTCATGGCGGGTAGTTTGCTGATAAAGTTCGCAGCCAGTCGGGCGGCTTCTTCTCTTCTCGACTCCGAGCAGACGTTGCAGTCTCCTTCTGCCGTACTGAAACATAGTCCGGCCAGGATTTGCTCTGTGAGCAAGTCAAATAACTTTTCGATATTTACACCGATGTGATAATTGATTGTCCGGCTGTTGATGGTGGAATTTCCGTAGTATCCGGGGAAGAGAATGGCACGTGAAAGCTCGATAATTTCATACAAAACTTTAGCAGAGGGCAATGGTTCGCCATCTTTATGTTGATGAAACAGCCCTTTGTAAGATTCGCTTTCCGATAGCTCATCGACTGCCTGTGTCAGAATGTGGGTAAAGTTCAATGGACTCATTAGGTCAGTTACTCATGTTTATATGGGGACAAAGGTATTAAAAAAAATAATAAATTTCGTTGAGATTCAATATAATTAATGTATTTTTGTGGCATTCAAAATTCAACACGGACAAGGGGATGAATAAAGCGAAATCTACTATGAAGCTATTTGGGTTGATAGGGTTGTTGATATTGTGGAACTGCAGTTGCGTGGATAGGCACCGCAGTCACGCTTTGTGTGAACAGTCACTTATCGATTCTTTAGAAGTCCGTGCACAGGATTCCCTGTTTTCCAACTTACCTTATTCACGTTCTTTATTGCGTAACGCAATGCGTCAGGCACAGGACTCGATGAGTTATTACCGCTTGATGGGATTGTATGGAAAGACTTTCTTCATCTCGTCCGATTTCGACTCTATCCTCTATTATAACCGCCCTGTAAAAGAGTATGATAAGCGTGCAGCTGCATGCCCGCGATGGAATGATGTGCTTTCGGATGTGTATAACATTGAGGGAAATGTCTGGATGCAACTCAATCAGCCCGATTCGGCGGTTGCCTATTATGAGAAATCCTATGCTTACCGTCTGAAAGGAGATAAGGCGCATCTTCTGTCGGATATCTGTATGAATCTGGCGGATGCCCATCTGCATCGTGGCGAACTGGCACATACCGCTTCCTATTACCGGAGAGCATTGTTTATCTGCGACTCCCTGCATCTGTCGGAACATTCCAAATTTCCGGTCTATTGCGGACTGGGACAGACTTACATGGATCTGCGTGATTTTGATTTGTCCAATCATTATTACGAACTGGCAGGACAGTTTTTTGATGAAATGACAGTCAGCGAAAAGTGGGTGTATCTTAATAATCGGGGAAATCATTACTATTATAAGAAAGATTATCAGGAAGCCCTGGTCTATATGCGGCAAGCAGCGGAGCTGATAGCGGATTACCCGCAAATGGTATTCGAAAGCAATCTTTCGAAAGTTAATCTGGGCGATCTTTATCTGCTGACGAACCGGCTGGATTCTGCCGAAAACAATCTGAATGAAGGTTACCGTTACTTTTCGGAGATAAAGAACAACTCCGCCATGCACTACATTGAAACCCTGATGATTGAGCTTTCTCTGAAAAAAGGAAATATCGCTCGTGCCAGGGAAATGATAGCACGGACTGCTTCTACCGGACATGTGGATGCCAATATGCTTACTATACGCAACCAGTATCTGCAACATTATTATGAAAAGGCAGGTGACTACCGTAATGCATATGAGTATCTGAAACGTGATTATCAACTGAATGACTCCATCCGTAGCGAACGGATTCGTACCCGTGTAGCCGAACTGGATATGCGTTACCGTCAGGACACGATCGTATTGCGCAAGGAAATGCAGATTCAACGACAAGCGGGTGAAGTGCGTGTATTGAAACTGAGCATGTATATCTGGGTGCTTGTCTGCCTGTTGCTGGCAGCCGGAACGGTGGTGATCATCTGGTATATGCGGAAAAAGCGGGAGTTTCTTCGTGAACGTTTCTTCCAACAGATAAATCGCGTCCGTATGGAGAATTTGCGGGGCCGGATTTCTCCCCATTTCACTTTCAATGTGCTGGGGCGTGAAATTAATCAGTTTAATGGATCGGAAGAGGTGAAGAATAATCTGATGGAACTGGTCAAATATCTCCGCCGGAGTCTTGAACTGACAGAAAAACTAAGTGTTTCTTTGCAGGACGAGCTGGATTTTGTACAGTCATATATCCGCCTGGAAAGTGGACGTGTCAGCGAAGACTTCACAGTTTCGGTCGTAGTGGAGGAGGGGTTGGATGCAAAAAGTATAATGATTCCTTCCATGATTGTACAGATTCCGGTAGAGAATGCGATTAAGCACGGGCTGGCCGGAAAAGATGATGAGAAGGAATTGACTATCCGTATTTCCCGTGAAGGAAAAGGAGTCCGTATCGTGATTTGTGATAACGGGCGGGGGTATCTTCCGCAAGTGGCTTCTTCGACCAGAGGAACGGGAACGGGGCTGAAAGTGCTCTATCAAACGATACAGCTACTCAATACAAAGAATAAAAATGAGAAGATACGTTTCAATATAGATAACCGAAACGATGGGCAGACCGGTACGCAAGTGTCGGTGTTTATACCGTTTCATTTTTCTTATGATTTATGATGAATGCAGAAGATAAATATAAAGTCGTTATTGTAGATGATGAGCGTACGGCAATCGATGCTTTGCGCAGAGAACTGGGCGCCTATCAGGAACTTGAAATAAAAGGAACTGCAAATAATGGCGCAAAAGGCAAGAAGATGATAATGGAACTCCGTCCGGATCTGTTGTTTCTGGATGTGGAACTTCCGGATGTGCTGGGGCTTAACTTGTTGAGTGAGATGCGCGATGAGGTGCTGTGGGATATGAAAGTTGTCTTTTATACTTCGTATGATAAGTATTTGCTTCAGGCCCTGCGTGAGTCCGCCTTCGATTTCTTATTGAAACCTTTTGAGACGGAAGATCTGAAAGTTGTTATAGAGCGCTACCGGAAAGCTGTAGCTTCAATACCGGCAACTCCTTCTTCCTCTTTTTCTTCTTCTGTCAGTGCTTTGATGCCGCAACAGGGAATGTTTATGATCAGTACGGTGACAGGATTCAAGCTTTTGAGACTGGAAGAGATCGGTTATTTCGAATATCTGAAAGACAAGCGGCAGTGGCAGGTAGTCCTGTTCAATCAGACCCGATTGAATCTGAAGCGAAATACAAAAGCCGAAGATATCATTGGTTATTCACAAGCTTTTATTCAGATCAGTCAGTCGGCTATTGTTAATGTTAATTATCTGGCGATGATTGATGGGAAGTGTTGTCAGCTCTATCCGCCTTTTCATGATAAGAGTGATCTGGTGATTTCCCGAAGTTTTCTGAAAGGGTTGCAGGACCGGTTTTTTGTGTTGTGACAATGACTCCTTAAGATAGATGCGAAAACGCCGTTTCTTCATCAGGAACGGCGCTTTCTCTTTGTTAGAATATTAGAATGAGAGAGTATGTTGTTAAAAAAATGCTGTTACAAATTAGTATTGTCCATGGTCACTGTCATTTCCGGAACTAACACGTAAGCGCGTTTCTTATTGTTCCATTTATAGTAATTGGTTGTTACCGTTTTTCCTTCGTATGTATAATTGATGCGGAGATCTTTTTCCCATTCCTCTTTGGTGCTGTTCCATTTCAAGGTCTCGCTTTCAATCATGCGCTTGTTGTCATCGTACTTATAGTTGTACTTCATATAGTTGGCAAGTGTACTTCCGTTCATTTTGTAAACGGTCTGACCTACCATTACTCCATTTTCTTCTACTGGATTATAAACCAACTGACCATCATAACTGCGTGCAGAAGCAACAAAAGAGGTCATGAGAAGAACTACGGATAGAACAAACATTTTTAAAGATACTTTTGTTTTCATGGCTATTTGATTTTAGTATTATACTTTCATTTGTCTAGTAATACTCTTGTATTACGCTGCAAAGTTATATATTTATTCGGTATTTATGTAAATGTGAGGCTGAAATAATATCAAAATGTCAGAGTGCGGTTAGGGTGATACCTTGCTTTTTGCCAAGATTGGTGACAAAAAAATATCCGGCAGTCAACCTGCCGGATATAGAATGAAGCACTTCGTTGGGGAAGTGATCTTTTTCCTTGCTTTCTGGATAGTGAGTTAAATAATGTTATAGCTCATTCTCTCCGTTATTTAGCTGATTTATCCTGTTTTGTTATGGCAGGATAAACCTTGTTTTAGTGTGCTTCGAGCCAGTTCTTGCCCCAGCCGCAATCTGCTTTCAAGGGGACGTGCATACGGTAAGCGTGTTCCATTTCCTCAATAACGATCTCTTCTACACGTTCTTTTTCGTTGACCGGTACGCTGAAGTTCAATTCGTCATGTACTTGCAATATCATTTTGGCTTGTATGCCTTCTGTCTGGAATCGCTGATAAATGCGTGCCATTGCTACCTTTATGATATCTGCGGCACTTCCCTGAATCGGTGCGTTGATGGCGTTTCGCTCGGCATAGCCGCGTACAACGGCGTTTCGTGAGTTGATGTCCGGTAAGAAGCGTTTCCGGTGGAAAATCGTTTCTACATACCCTTTCTCCTGAGCTACCTGGATGCTCTTATCCATATAGGCTTTCACGCTTGGATAAGTTTCGAAATAGCCGTCGATCAGTTCTTTGGCTTCCTTCCGGTCTACGTTCATTCGCTCTGCAAGACCGAATACGGAGATGCCGTAGATGATACCGAAGTTGGCGGTTTTCGCTTTGCGTCGCATATCGGAGTCTACATCTTTCAGATCGATCTTATATATTTTGGCAGCTGTAGCTGCGTGGATATCGTGATTGCTGAGGAAGGCGTCGATCATATTCTTGTCTTCGCTGAGATGGGCCATGATACGGAGTTCTATCTGCGAATAGTCGGCAGAGAAGAACAGGCAACCTTCGTCAGGGATAAATGCCTTGCGGATTTCCTTGCCGTTCTCGTCGCGGATAGGGATATTCTGCAGATTCGGGTTACTGGAGCTGAGGCGTCCGGTAGAGGTGACGGTCTGGTTGAAAGACGTGTGTACCCGTCCCGTGCGTGGGTTGATCAGTTGGGGAAGTGCATCGATATAAGTTCCCAGCAGTTTCTTCAGTCCGCGATGTTCCAAAATCTTTTCTACTACGGGATGTTTATGCCGGAGGCTTTCAAGCACTTCTTCCGAAGTGACGTACTGACCGGTTTTGGTCTTCTTCGCTTTTTCGATGATTTTTAGTTTGTCAAACAGTACCTCGCCTACTTGTTTAGGTGAGGCGATATTGAAGGTTTCGCCTGCCAGTTCATAAATCTCCTGCTCGATGCGTTGCATCTGAGCAGTGAAATGAACAGACGATTGTTTGAGCGCTTCCGTATCCAGCAGTACTCCATTCCGTTCTATATTGACCAATACGGGTACAAGCGGCATTTCGATATCGTAAAACAAACGTTCGGCATCGTTCTCTTTCAGTTCTTTCTCCAGGACGTTTTTGAGTTTCAATGTTACGTCTGCATCTTCGCAGGCATAGCGGTAGACATCCTTCGGGTCGAGATCGCGCATGTTTTTCTGGTTCTTCCCTTTCGGACCTATCAGTTCGTCGATGTGGATGGTCTGATAGTGAAGATAGATTTCTGCCAGATAGTCCATTCCATGACGAAGTTCCGGTTGAAGAACGTAATGGGCGATCATTGTATCAAAGAGCGCACCTTTCACTTGCACTCCGTAATTTTCAAGAACGATCATGTCGTACTTGATATTTTGTCCGACTTTCAATGAATTCTCATTTTCGAAGACCGGACGGAACTCATTGACGATTTTTAACGCTTCGTCACGATTGTCGGGGACCGGCACATAATAAGCTTGATTTTCGGTGATAGAGAAACTCATTCCGACCAGTTCGGCGTCCATTGGTTCCGTTCCTGTAGTCTCCGTGTCTAACGAGAGAATTTTCGATGTAAGTAACTTTTGAATAATTTCAGTTCTTTTCTTCTCTGTATCAATGAGTTGGTAGTCGCAACTAAGCGTTTCTAACGTCTCTAGATTCGATTTTTTGGCTTCGCCTGCCTCATTGCCCGTAAAATTCGCAAATAAATCGCCTTGTATGGCTCCTCCTTCTTCGGGAAAAAGTGGAAGAGGAGAGGGAGCACTTTTGGTCGTTACTGTTTTGCTTCCGGTTGCTGTTGTTACTCCGCCGGCAGAATTTTCTTTTTTCAGTACCCGGTCGATCAGTGTCCGGAATTCCAGTTCTTCAAAAATTCGTCGGAGTGAATCTTCGTCTGCCTGTTCGCGGACGAGCTTGTCCATTTCGAGTTGGATAGGGACATCGATTTTGATAGTGGCAAGGAATTTGGAGAAAGTAATCAGTTCCTTGTTGGTTTCCACTTTTGTTTTCAAAGCTCCTTTCAGTTGGTCGGTATGTTCCAGCAGATTTTCAATACTTCCGAATTCGGCGATTAGTTTCTGGGCAGTCTTTTCACCGACACCGGGACAGCCGGGGATATTGTCGGAGGCATCGCCCATCAGTCCGAGCATGTCGATTACTTGTGCGGGCGACTGGATATCGAACTTCGCTTTCACTTCTTCGATGCCCATCACTTCAAAACCTCCCGTATGTTTGGGGCGATACATGAATACGTTGTTCGTCACCAGCTGGCCGTAGTCCTTGTCGGGAGTCATCATATAGGTGGTGATGCCCTGACGTCCGGCTTCAGTGGCGAGAGTTCCGATCACGTCGTCGGCTTCGTAACCCGCCACTTCGAGAATCGGAATGCACATCGCGTCGAGCACCCGTTTCACGTAGGGTATCGAAAGCAGGATGTCCTCGGGGGTTTCGGAACGGTTGGCCTTGTATTCCGGAAAGATGTCGCGGCGGAAGCTGCCGCCCTTGGGATCGAACGCCACGCCCAACAGATCGGGCCTTTCGCGCTTCTGAATGTCGCGCAGGAACTTCACGAAACCGAAAACGACCGACGTATTCATCCCCGTACGGTTGCGCATCGGCCGCGTCAGAAACGCATAATAGTATTTATAGATCAGTGCGTAGGCATCGACCAGAAACAGTTTTTTCATCACTATCCGATTTGTGGCGCCGCAGTCCGGTCGGGCACAGGTTGCGCGGCCGGCAGCCGGCACCGTTAGTTG
>OJME01002733.1_pt1 | contig 11318 bp, 8 predicted proteins | sample 1597151 | NCBI WGS metagenome assembly OJME01 (sample SAMEA2452118, study PRJEB22498) | human gut metagenome | biome: human feces; feature: human gut; material: feces | place: Australia | collected 2012
GTTTCGCCTGCTTCCAGTCTCAGTCTTCCTGGTTCTGAAGCACCAACTGCCAGTACAACATAGTCATATTCTTTCTTTAATTCATCAACAGAAGTGATCTCTTTGCCGTTTACCAGCTCTGCACCCATAGCACGAACCAGCTCAACGTCATGATCGATTGCTTCGTGGGAAATACGGAAGCCTGGGATCACATTGCGTACAACGCCGCCCATCTTTTCTGCCTTCTCAAATACAGTAACCTTCATACCGCCCTTTGCAAGGAAGTATGCAGCTGCCAGACCAGCAGGACCGCCGCCTACTACAGCTGCCTTCTTATCAGAAGTAACTGCAGGTGCCTTTAATGCTGCCATAACAGCATCAATTCCGCCCTGTGCAGACTCTAACTTGGTTCTGCGGATATCTACAGAAGCCTCGTAGAAGTTTCTGGTACATTTGCTCATACAGTTGTGCGCACAGATGGTACCGGTGATAAATGGAAGCGGGTTCTTGTTTAAGATAACCTTTAATGCTTCTTCGTACTTTCCTTCACCTGCTAACTGCATGTAACGGGTGATATCCTGATGGATCGGGCATCCTTCCTGACATGGAGCGATAAAGCAGTCTGTTAACGGAACCGGCTTTTTCACCTTTCTGGATGGAAGCGGCTTAACAGCCTTTACATGGTGTTTGTCAGACTTTGCAGCCTCTACCATAGCCTCTACCTTCTCTGCACTTACGCCAGTGAAAGCAGCTGCTTCTTTTGCTTTACATCGATTCCTTCCCATTTCTTCGGGCAGATTCCTTCCACCTTATCCGCTACCTGGGTAAATCTCTGATAGCCGCCTGTCTTCAAAAGGGTGGTAGCCATGGTTACAGGCCAGATACCAGCGTCTACGATCTTTGTGATATTAAAGTAATCAGCACCGCCGGAGTAGGAAATACGCAGTTTTCCATCAAAGTCCTTTGCCAGTTTCTGTGCAACAGACATGGACAGAGCGTATAAAGACTTACCGGACATGTACATTTCTTCACTTGGAAGTTCATTCTGTTTTACATCAACAGGGAAGGTATTTGTGATCTTAACACCAAATTCCAGTCCCTTCTCATCTGCCAGCTTCTGCAGTCTCTGTAACATTGGAACTGCATCTGTGTACTGAAGGTCATCTCTGAAATGGAAGTCACCGAACGCTACATAATCATAGCCCATGTCATCCATTAATTTTCTTGCATTTCCTAAACTACTTGTGGCAGCTACATTTACAGTATGACCTGCAATTTCTAGAGAGGCTTCTTTTATACCAGTCATTCCTCTGACTTCTTTGAAATCTAAAGAAGGAGCTTCTTCTTTAGTTATATCATGATAAGCAGTTCTAAGGGCAGCTTCTAAGACACCACCAGTAGCACCAAATATGTCAGCAGCACCAGTAGAATAACCAAGAGGGCTATCAAATTCAGCTTCTTCTAGATTATCTAACTCGATACCAGCTTCTTTAATCATTCTAGCTAATTCTCTAGTAGTTAAAGATATGTCAGTATCTAAGTAACCATCTCTACCTAACTCTTCTCTTGATACTTCATATTTTTTAGCAACACAAGGCATTATAGACATAACTATTACTTCATCAGGTTTTTTATTTAAAACTTTTTCAGCAAAATAATGTCTAGCTATTGGAGAGAACATGCTTTGAGGAGATTTACAAGTAGATAAATGTTGTAATAAGTCGGGATATTCATGTTCCATAAAGTTTACCCAAGCTGGACAACAACTAGTTAATATAGGTAAATTTTTGCCTTTAACGAATCTATTTACGAACTCATTAGCTTCTTCCATAATAGTTAAGTCAGCAGCGAAGTTAGTATCAAATACATAATCAAAACCTAAAGCTTTTAGAGCAGCAACCATTTTACCAGTAGATATAGAACCAGGTTCTAGTCCAAAAGATTCGCCTAAAGCGACTCTTACAGCAGGAGCAGTTTGAACTATAACTGGTTTTTCTTTTTGAGCTAGAGCAGTCCAAGCTTCACGAGTATTATCTTTTTCAACTAAAGCACCTGTTGGACATACACTTATACATTGACCACAATATGTACAGTTAGTATTTGCTAAATCAGCACCAAAGAATGTTGAAACTTCAGTATTAAATCCACGATTAACACCAGATAAAACTTTAACAGTTTGAACTTCGCTACACATAGTTTCACATCTTCGACATAGTATACATTTAGAATTATCTTTTACTATAGATTTTGTTGATATATCATAAGTACCAGTAGATTGTTCACCATCACTAAATCTTACTTTTCTAATTCCTAATTCAGCAGCAATTTCTTGTAATTCACAATCTTTATTTCTTACACAAGATAAACAATCTTTAGGATGGTCAGATAACATTAATTCAACAACATTTCTTCTAAATTTTAATGCTTCTGGAGAATTAGTATTTACAACCATACCTTCTTTTACTAAAGTACCACAAGCAGGAACTAATTTTCTTCCTGCACTAACCATACATACACGACAAGATGCACAGTGATTATCAAATTTTATATCATCCATATGTAAGTGACATAGACTTGGTATTTTAATATTTACTTGTTTAGCAGCTTCTAATATCATTGTATCAGCAGGTACTGAAACAGCCTTACCATTTATAGTTAAATTGACTAAACTCATTAATAAACCCTCCTTATTGTAATTATCTTTTGACAATTGCACCCTTTTTACATTTTTCTATACAAGTACCACATTTTAGACATTTAGTAGTATCAATTACATGTTTTTCTTTTTTATTACCAGTGATTGCATCAGCAGGGCAATTTTTCTTACATAAACCACAGCCTATACAGTCATCAGTAATTACAAAGTCTAGCATAGCACTACATTTTCCGGCTGGACATTTGTGATCTCTAACATGGGCTATATATTCATCATAGAAACAATCCATAGTACTTAAAACTGGGTTAGGAGCACATTTACCTAAACCACATAAGGCCGTATTTTTAACTGTTAATGCTAAATCTTTTAAATCAACTAAATCTTCTTCGCATCCTTTTCCTTCACAAATTTTAGTTAATAATTCATATAATCTCTTAGTACCTATACGACAAGGAGTACATTTACCACAAGATTCATCAACAGAGAAATCCAAGAAGAATTTTGCTATATCAACCATACAGTCTGTATCATCAAGAACAAGCATACCACCTGAACCCATCATAGACCCTATATCAGACAATGATTTATAATCTATAGGAGTATCTAAATCTTTTGGAGATATACATCCACCAGATGGTCCACCAGTTTGAACAGCTTTGAATTCTCTTCCATTAGGTATGCCACCACCTATTTCATAAACAATTTCTCTAAGGGTAGTACCCATAGGAACTTCAACTAATCCAACATTATTGACTTTTCCACCTAATGCGAAAACCTTAGTACCTTTAGAATCCTCAGTACCATAAGAAGCAAACCAATCGGCACCTTTATTTATAATTGCAGGAACATTACCGAAAGTTTCAACATTGTTTAAGCAAGTTGGAGCATTCCATAAACCATGCTTAGAAGAAGAGAAAGTCTTCATTCTAGGTTCACCACGTTTACCTTCTATAGAATGTATAAGAGCAGTACCTTCACCACAAACGAAGGCACCAGCACCGTATTTTAATTCAATTGTGAAGTCAAATCCAGTACCTAATATATTTTTACCTAAAATACCTATTTCTTCAGCTTGTGAAATAGCTATTTTTAATCTATCTATTGCAAGAGGATATTCAGCTCTTATATAAATATATCCTTTATTTGCACCAACTGCATAACCAGCTATGGCCATTGCTTCTAAAACACTATTAGGATCACCTTCAAGTAAAGATCTATCCATGAAAGCACCAGGGTCACCTTCATCAGCATTACAAACTACAAATTTTTCACCATTAATAGCAGGATTTTTAGCACATGATTCCCATTTAACACCAGTAGGGAAACCAGCTCCACCCCTACCTCTAAGACCAGAAGCTTTCATTTCATCAATAACTTGTTGAGGTGTCATTTCTGTTAAACATTTACCTAAAGCTAAGTATCCATCATTAGCTAAATACTCAGTTATATCTTCTGGATTTATATGACCACAGTTTCTTAAGGCTATACGTAATTGTTTTTTATAAAATGACATGTCTTCATGCTTTTTAACTTTTTTATGATTTAAAGTAGGCTCTTCAAACAGTAATCTTTCAACAACCACATTATTTTTTATATGGCTTTCAACTATTTCATGAGCATCTTCTGGACTAACATGAACATAGAAAACGTTATCAGGATATACTTTTACAATTGGACCCATTGCACAAAATCCAAAACATCCTGTTAAATGAACTTGTACAGAATCATTAAGACCAGCTTTATTTATTTCTGATTTTAAATTTTCTATTATTTCTAAACTGTTTGAAGAAGTACAACCAGTACCACCACAAACTAGAATATCTCTTTTATCAGGTATTTCTTGAGTATGATTTTCTCTCAAATAAAGAATAGGTTTAAAACCTTGCACTGCAGATTTTAGTTCTGAAACTGAATTTAACTTTTTCATGAAAATTTATCCCCCTAACAGTTTAATTCTACTTCTCTGTACTCATCTAATATATTAGTAACTTGATCTGGAGTACATAATCCATATACTTTTCCATCTACTACTACAACTGGAGCAAGGCCACATGCACCAACACATCTCAATCCATCCAATGTAAACTTAAGATCGCTAGTAGTTTCACCTGCTTTAATATTTAATTCTTTTTCAAATTCAGCCATTATTTTGTCTGAACCTTTAACAAAGCATACAGTACCTAAACAAACACTTATTTTGTGTTCGCCAACAGGATTAGTAGAGAAGTAAGAATAAAAACTTACAACACCATATACTTTTGAATAAGGAACACCTAATTTATCAGCAATATGTAGCTGAACTTCTTTTGGAAGATATCCAAATATTCCCTGAGCTTCCTTAAGTACATATATTAATGAACTTTCATCAGCAACAGGAAGATTTTGAATTAAAATATCTAATTCATCAAATAATTTTTGGTTTTGTGAAATAAAACTACACATAATAAAATCCCCCTTAGTATAATTGAAAATATTAATATGGTATAAATCTAGATATGAAGTAGCATTTAAAATCTAGATTATATTAAAATAAATTAATAAAAATATACATGAAAATACTTGAGATGTTAGTGTTTAAAGTATTACATACAGTGTTTAATGTATCCAATAAATAAACTAGTGGGTATAAAAATTTAAGATATTATAATAATTGATTAGTTTAAAATTATGATAGTAATAAAAAATACTTTTACTTAATTATAGTATGAAAAACAAGAAAAAAGCAAATATATACATATATTTAAAAGATAAAGTCAAAAAACCACTCTATTTAGAGTGGTTAATGTATAAAATTTATATTTAAAAATAATACTAATAACTTATACAGTAGGAACAGTAGAGAAGTTTTTATAAAAACTTACAACACCATAAACTTCTACAGGTGCCATATTTAATTTTTTAGCAATATGACTTTGAACTTCCTGAGGTAAGTATCCAAAAATATTTTGAGCTTCAAAAAGAATATCCATTAAAGAACTTGGATTTGCAGGAAGAGTACTTATGACATTATCTAACCTATCAAATAATTGTTGTTTTTCATCGAAAAAATTATTCATAAAAATTTCCTCCCTCATAATTTAAAATATATATTATTAATATGAATTAACTATGAGATTAAACATTTGTAGCTTTATCAAATACATCACTTCGATCATAGTATTGAGTATGAAGTAGTTTATGAGCTATATGTCCGCCTTTTTCACCTAAGAATTCATCGTATAACTTGATGATATCAGGGTTATGATGAGAAAGACGATCTACTTTATGAGCATCTATTTCATATAAAGCTTTTGCTCTAGCTTTAACTATATCATAGTCACCATGGTTATAAGGTTGACCAGCTCCAGCAACACATCCACCAGGACAGGCCATAATTTCTATTACATGATATTTAGAATTTCCCTCTCTTAATTCATCCATTAATTTTCGAGCATTTCCAAGACTGCTTGCAGCTGCTACATTTACAGTATGGCCGGCAATTTCTAGAGATGCTTCTTTTATACCATCCATACCTCTGACAACTTTAAAGTCTAGAGAAGGAGCTTCTTCCTTAGTAATATCATGATAAGCAGTTCTAAGAGCAGCTTCAAGAACTCCACCTGTTGCACCAAAGATATCGGCAGCACCAGTAGAATATCCAAGTGGGCTATCAAATTCAGCTTCATCTATATTAGCTAAATCTATACCTGCTTCTTTAATCATTCTAGCCAATTCTCTAGTAGTTAAAGATATGTCAGTATCTAGATATCCATTTTCACCTAATTCTTCTCTTGAAACTTCAAATTTTTTAGCAACACAAGGCATTATAGACATAACAATAACTTCATCATATTTTTTATTTAAAACTTTTTCAGCAAAATAATGTCTAGCTATAGGAGAGAACATGCTTTGAGGAGATTTACAAGTAGATAAATAAGGTAATAAGTCAGGATATTCATATTCCATAAAATTAATCCAAGCAGGGCAACAACTTGTTAATATAGGAAGTTTTTCACCCTTAACAAATCTATTTACAAACTCGTTAGCTTCTTCCATGATAGTTAAGTCAGCTGCAAAGTTAGTATCAAATACATAGTCAAATCCTAAGGCTTTTAGAGCAGCAACCATTTTACCTGTAGAAATAGAACCTGGATCTAATCCAAATTCTTCACCTAAACCAACCCTTACAGCAGGAGCAGTTTGAACCATAACAGGTTTTTCCTTTTGACCTAAAGCAGCCCAAGCTTCACGAGTATTATCTTTTTCAACCAAAGCACCTGTTGGACAGACACTTATACATTGACCACAAAAAGTACAGTTAGTATCAATTAAATCATCACAAAAGAAAGTAGAAACTTGAGTACCAAAACCGCGATTTATTTCTGAAAGAACGCCGACAGTTTGAACTTCATTACACATAGTTTCACATCTTCTACATAAAATGCACTTAGAGTGATCTTTTATAATAGATTTAGTTGAAGTATCTATTGGAGCAGAGGATTGCTCACCATCACTAAATCTTACTTTTCTAATTCCAAGTTCAGCAGCTATATCTTGTAATTCACAGTTTCCGCTTTTTACACAAGATAAACAATCTTTTGGATGATCAGATAATAATAATTCAACAATATCTTTTCTATATTTTAAAGCTTCTGGAGAATTAGTATTTACAACCATACCTTCTTTAACTAAAGTACCACAGGCAGGAACTAATTTTTTGCCAGCACTAACCATGCATACACGGCAAGATGCACAATTATTATCAAAATTTATATCATCTATACGTAAATGACATAGGCTAGGTATTTTTATATTTACTTGTTTTGCAGCTTCTAATATTTTTGTATCAGAAGGTACTGAAACAACTTTGCCATTTATAGTTAAATTAACTAAACTCATTAATAAACCCCCTTAGTGTAATTATCTTTTAATAATTGCGCCTTTCTTACATTTTTCTATACAAGTACCACATTTAATACATTTAGTAGTATCAATTACATGTTTTTCTTTCTTTTCACCACTAACTGCACCAACTGGACAATTCTTAGCACATAGTCCACAACCGATACAATCGTCAGTTATAACAAAATCTAATAAAGTACTACATTTTCCTGCTGGACATTTATGATCTTTAACATGTGCTAGATACTCATCATAGAAATATTCTAATGTACTTAAAACTGGGTTAGGAGCACATTTACCAAGACCACATAAGGCAGTATTTTTAACTGATAGGGCTAAATCTTTTAAATCAATTAAATCTTGTTCGCATCCTTTTCCTTCACAGATTTTAGATAATATTTCGTATAATCTCTTGGTACCTATACGACAAGCTGTACATTTACCACAAGATTCATCGACAGAGAAGTCTAAGAAAAATCTTGCAATATCAACCATACAATCTGTATCATCAAGAACAAGCATACCACCAGAACCCATCATAGAGCCAATAGATGATAAAGATTTATAATCTATAGGAGTATCAAGGTTTTTAGCTGATATACATCCACCAGATGGTCCACCAGTTTGAACAGCTTTAAATTTTTTATTATTTAGTATACCGCCACCTATTTCAAATACAATTTCTCTAAGAGTAGTACCCATAGGAACTTCAACTAATCCTACATTGTTAACTTTTCCACCAAGGGCGAAAACTTTAGTACCTTTAGAATCTTCAGTACCAAAAGAAGTAAACCAGTCAGAACCATTAGTTATTATAGCTGGAACATTACCAAATGTTTCAACATTATTTAAGCAAGTTGGAGCATTCCATAGACCATGCTTAGAAGAAGAGAAAGTCTTCATTCTAGGTTCACCACGTTTACCTTCAATAGAATGCATTAATGCAGTACCTTCACCACAAACGAAAGCACCAGCACCATATTTTAATTCAAGTTTGAAGTTAAATCCGCTACCCATGATATTTTCACCCAACAAACCAGCTTCTTCAGCTGCAGCTATGGCTATTTTTAATCTTTCTATAACACGAGGATATTCAGCTCTTATGTATATATAGCCTATGTCAGAACCAATAGCATATCCGCATATTGCCATAGCTTCTAGTACATTATGAGGGTCGCCTTCAAGCAATGATCTATCCATAAAAGCACCAGGATCACCTTCATCAGCATTACAAACTACGAACTTTTTACCATTAACAGGAGGATTTTTAGCAGCAGCTTCCCACTTAACACCAGTAGGGAAACCAGCACCACCTCTACCTCTAAGTCCAGAGGCTTTCATTTCTTCAACAACTTGTTCAGGAGTCATTTCATTTAAAGCTTTTCCAAGAGCTAAGTATCCACCATTAGCAATATATTCCTCAAGGCGTTCTGGATGAATTAATCCAAGATTTCTTAGCGCAATTTTATTTTGTTTTTTATAGAAAGATATATCTTTTTCATTGTTGACTCTTATATTATCTAAAGCAGGTTCTTCATATAATAATCTTTCAACAACAATATTATTTTTTATATGGCTTTCAACTATTTCTTTAGCATCATCTTCAGTAAGATGAACATAGAAAATATTATCAGGGTAAACTTTTATAATAGGTCCTATGGCGCAGAAACCAAAACAACCAGTAAGTTGAACTTTTACAGAATCTTCAAGATTAGCTTTTTTTATTTCATCTTGTAAAGCTTCTAAAACTTTTATACTACCAGAAGAAGCACAGCCAGTATCACCACAAACTAATATTTCTCTTTTTTCAGGAATAACATTGATACCATCTTTTTTTCTTAAGTCAAGAAGTGGTTTATATTTTTCAACAGTAGCCTTTAATTCGTCGTATGAATTAATTCTTTTCATATATTTACCCCCTAACAGTTAACTTCTAATTCTCTGTATTCATTCAATATATCAGTTATATCATCTGGACTAACACGACTATATACTTTACCATCAATAACAACAACAGGAGCAAGTCCACAGGCACCTACGCATCTTAGACATTCAATAGAGAACTTAAGGTCTTTTGTAGTTTCACCATTTTTTATTTCTAATTGTTTTTCTAGCTCAGCTAGTACATTTTTTGAACCTTTAACAAAACAAGCAGTACCTAGGCACACGCTTATTTTGTGTTCACCAACAGGATTAGTAGAGAAGTAAGAATAGAAGCTTACAACACCATAAACTTTAGCAGGAGTAATTTTTAATCTTTTTGCAATATGAAGTTGAACTTCTCTAGGAAGGTATCCAAAAATACCTTGTGCTTCTTTAAGGGTAAAAATTAATGCGCTTTCATCAATTTCAGGAAGAACATCAATTACCCTATCTAATTCATCAAATAGTTTTTGATTTTTTGAAATAAAATTGCACACGTTAAAATCCCCCTTTTATTTAGTTTTAATAATTTGAAAAATAGATAATAATAAATGTATAAAATCAAATGAATATTAGATTATATGTATTTGACTAGTAAAATATTTACCTTTTATTAAAAAAATAAAATATCAATACAAGGCTATAGAATTAGATATTTTTTGAAAGATAAGAAGATATATAAGTATATTTTTACATTTAAAATTTAAATTTCAAGATTACTAATATTGGAATTATAACCAGGTATTATTAGCATCTAAAAAGAATAATATTGCTACTTATCATATATGTATATGTAGTTGATATGATAATTAAAAACAACATTAATAATAAGAAAAGTATTATTTATATAATAGAAATGAGTAAGATTAATTAATAAGAATAGAGTTAATAATTTACATAAATTAAAAATATATAATTATTAAAATTATCTTCTTTTTTTATCGTATCATAATTAATATGAATAAGTCTATGGATAAATGATTCAAATATATGTAAAATAATTCTATTAAAGAATGATATAAAAAAAGACAGATGTTGAAACATCTATCCTTTAAGATTTATAATTTAAACTATTAAAATTATGCTTGGTTTATAGAACCGAATAGTTCCATTTTTTCTTTAACACAAGTTTTGATAGCTTCAAAACCTGGAGCTAATAATTTACGAGGGTCAAATCCTTTACCTTGTAAATCTTTACCTTCTTCTATGTATTTACGAGTAGCTTCAGCAAATACTAATTGACATTCTGTATTAACATTTATTTTAGCAACACCTAAAGATATAGCTTCTTTTATCATATCTTCTGGTATACCAGTACCACCATGTAATACTAAAGGCATATCTCCTGTAGCATCGTTTATTTTTCCTAATGCTTCAAAGTTTAAACCAGCCCAGTTTTCAGGGTATTGACCATGTATATTACCTATACCAGCAGCTAAGAAATCTATTCCTAACTCAGCTATAGCTTTACATTCTTGAGGGTCAGCTATTTCACCAGCACCTACAACACCGTCTTCTTCTCCACCTATAGAACCAACTTCAGCTTCTATAGATATACCTTTTGAATGAGCTAGTTCAACTAATTCTTTAGTTTTAGCAACATTTTCTTCAAATGGATAATGAGACCCATCGAACATTACTGAAGAGAATCCAGCTTCTATAGTTTTTAAAACTCCTTCATAAGAACCATGATCTAAGTGTAGAGCAACTGGAACTGTTATGTTTAATCCTTTTATTAAACCATTAACCATTCCTACTACTGTATCATATCCACCCATATATTTTCCAGCACCTTCAGATACTCCTAAAATAACTGGTGAATTATTTTCTTGTGCAGTTAATAATATTGCTTTTGTCCATTCTAAGTTATTTATATTGA
>OJME01002742.1_pt1 | contig 11292 bp, 7 predicted proteins | sample 1597151 | NCBI WGS metagenome assembly OJME01 (sample SAMEA2452118, study PRJEB22498) | human gut metagenome | biome: human feces; feature: human gut; material: feces | place: Australia | collected 2012
TTGAAAGGATTAAATAGAATTTTAAACTATAATAATGGTAGGATATAAACAGACACTTTGTGCGCTTCTGCTCACGATATTATTACCCGGAGTGGCAATCGCTCAAAATAATACAAACTCTCCTTATACACGATATGGCTATGGTCAGTTGGCTGATCAGGCATTTGCAAATAGTAAAGCAATGGGAGGGATTGCTTATGGGTTGCGCAATGGATCACATATTAATCCGTTAAATCCTGCTTCTTACACAGCGATTGATTCGTTGACTTTTCTTTTTGACGGAGGGTTTTCGATGCAAAATACCAACTTCAGTAGTGAAGGTACAAAGCTGAATGCGAAAAATTCAAGTTTTGACTACATCGCCATGCAGTTTCGTTTGCAAAAATGGATAGCCATGAGTATTGGTTTGTTGCCCTATTCGAGTGTTGGCTATAGCATGGCAAAAGCAGATAAAGACGTTGCGTCGGAAGATGCGCAGAATGTGACTACATTTTCCGGAGACGGTGGGTTGCATCAGCTTTATGTAGGTTTTGGAGTGAAAGTGCTTAAAAATTTGTCTGTCGGTGCGAATGTGTCTTACTTTTGGGGCGAAATAACACGTACGGCACGCATTGCTTTCCCGAATAATGAAAATGCTTTTGCTTTTCAAAATGTTGATTATTTGTCCGTTCGCGACTATAAATTGGATTTTGGGGCACAGTATACACAACAGTTTGGCAGAAAACATGCTGTTACTTTAGGAGTTGTGTTCTCACCTAAAAAAGATTTGCATAATGAAGCTTATGTGCAAAGGGCAACACTTACCAATTCCAATAGTAACCAGACAGTTGCTGTGAGCACTATCGATACGGTGGCCACCTATGGGACACCAAACAGTTTTGGAGTGGGACTCACCTACGAATATGACAAACGTCTGATCATTGGTGCAGATTTTAATTTGCAGAAATGGGGAGATGTAACCTATATGAATCAGCCTAACGCCTTTTGCGATGCAATGAAAATTTCAGTAGGTGCCGAATATATGCCGAATCGTTTTTCACGCAGTTATTTGGCACATATTAAATATCGTGTTGGCGGATATTATTCGGAACCCTACTATAAGATAGGGGGAGAGAGAGCTTCTCGTGAGTATGGAGTGACAGCCGGTTTGGGGTTACCGCTTCCGGGGTCACGTTCGCTAATCAATGTTTCAGCCCAATACATTAAAGTACACGGACTGAGAGCTGGTATGGTAGATGAAAATACATTGCGGTTGAGTCTTGGAATTACCTTTAATGAAGGCTGGTTCTTCAAACGTAAAGTAAAATAATAGAAAGAATAGACGGTATTATATAACAACTAAAATTTAGATACAATGAAAATTAAAACGCTTGTGGCTGTGTTGTTTCTTTCGGCGGGAGCAACAACTGTGGTAGCACAGGACGACGCTAATTGTAATTCGAACAGTAGTATTTCTCACGAAGCGGTGAAAGCAGGCAACTTTAAAGATGCCTATACTCCGTGGAAAGCTGTTTTGGAGAACTGTCCGACTCTTCGTTTCTATACCTTCACAGACGGTTATAAAATTCTGAAAGGGTTGCTGGGACAGATCAAAGACAGAAATTCTGCTGAATACAAACAGTATTTTGACGAGTTGATGAATACCCATGATCTTCGTATGAAGTATACTCAGGAATTTTTGGGAAAAGGTGTGAAAGTATCATCAGAGGACGAAGCTTTGGGGATCAAGGCTGTTGATTATATTGCCTTTGCTCCTAAAATGGATGTAAACCAGGCTTATGAGTGGCTGAAAAAGTCGGTAGATGCTGTAAAAGGTGAATCTTCGGGAGCTACTATATTCTACTTCCTGCAAATGTCACATGATAAATTGAAAACAGATCCTGCCCACAAAGAACAGTTTATTCAGGATTATCTGAGTGCATCCGAATATGTGGACGCTGCCATAGCTGCTGCTGATAAAGAGAGTACAAAGAAAGCGCTTACTGGTATCAAAGACAATCTGGTAGCTCTGTTCATCAATAGCGGTACAGCCGATTGTGAATCACTGCAAGCGATCTATGCTCCCAAAGTAGAAGCTAATCAGACAGATCTGGCTTATTTAAAGAAAGTTATCGACATTATGAAGATGATGAAATGTACAGATAGTGAAGCCTATCAACAAGCTTCATTCTATGTGTATAAAATAGAGCCTTCAGCTGAAGCTGCTACAGGATGTGCCTACCAAGCTTATAAGAAGGGGGATATTGAAACTTCTGTGAAGTTCTTTGATGAAGCGATTAATCTGGAAACAGATAATGCGAAGAAAGCGGAAAAAGCTTATGCTGCTGCCAGTGTTTTAACTACTGCTAAGAAGTTATCTCAGGCAAGATCATATGCTCAGAAAGCAATCAGTTTCAATGAAAACTACGGTGCTCCTTATATCCTTATTGCTAACCTGTATGCAATGAGTCCAAATTGGAGTGATGAATCAGCATTGAATAAGTGTACTTATTTTGTGGTTATTGATAAGTTGCAGAAAGCTAAATCTGTAGATCCGAGTGTTGCAGAAGAGGCTAACAAAATGATCGGTAGATATTCCGCTTATACTCCGCAGGCTAAAGACTTGTTCATGTTGGGTTACAAAGCTGGTGACCGCATCACTATCGGTGGCTGGATTGGAGAGACTACAACGATCAGATAAATTTATGTTGCGACAACAAAGTAACAGTTTATTAAATAAAAGTTTGAGCATAACAATTGTCTTCGGGGCAATTGTTATGCTTCTTTTATTTTCTTCCTGTGGCGGAAGAAATAAGGCAATGGCCGATGCCATTACCGAACGGGATTCCCTGCCTGTCATGGACACGCGAGGGGTGACGACTCTTATATCCGATTCCGGAGTTACGCGTTATCGGGTCAATACTGAAGAGTGGCTGATTTTTGACAAGAAGAAACCCTCGTATTGGGCCTTTGAGAAAGGAATTTATTTGGAGCAGTTCGACTCCTTGTTTCATGTAGATGCAAGTATAAAGGCAGATACAGCTTATTATTACGACCGTGACCGGCTTTGGAAGCTTATTGGGAATGTAGACATTAAAAGTCTGAAAGGAGATCATGTCAGTACCGAATTATTATACTGGAATGAAGCCACCAAGAAAGTATATACCGACAAATTTGTCCAGATGGAGCAGCCCGATCAGGTGATAACCGGATATGGTTTTGAGTCGGATGACCGATTTCTGAAGCCGGTTGTTCACAATATTGCCGGTATATTTTATGTTGACCAAGATGCCGAAAAGGCAAAAACAGATTCTGTAAATTAGTTATGAGTATCATTATTTACCTGTTGATAACCATGGCATTCTCCGCCTTCTTTTCCGGTATGGAGATTGCTTTTGTTTCGGTAGACAAACTTCGTTTTGAAATGGATCGGAAAGGGGGAGTGTCGTCTCGTATTCTTTCGCTTTTCTTCCGGAACCCGAATGATTTTATTTCTACCATGTTGGTCGGGAATAACATTGCTTTGGTTATCTATGGTATATTGATGGCACAGATTATCGGTGATAATTTGCTGGCCGGGTGGATTACCAATCATTTTGTGATGGTATTGATACAGACCGTTATTTCTACATTGATTATTCTGGTAACAGGAGAGTTCTTGCCAAAAACGCTTTTTAAGATCAATCCGAATCTGGTTCTGAACGTATGTGCGCTTCCTCTTTTTATCTGTTATATCATTCTTTATCCGATATCCAAATTCTCGTCGGGAGTTTCTTATCTTTTCCTTCGCTTGTTCGGGATGAAAGTGAATAAGGAGGCTTCGGCAAAAGCTTTTGGAAAAGTAGACCTCGATTATTTTGTCCAGTCGAGTATAGATAATGCCGAAAGCGAAGAGACCCTGGATACAGAAGTGAAAATCTTTCAGAATGCTCTTGATTTTTCGACGGTTAAAATACGAGATTGCATTGTTCCCCGTACGGAAGTAGTAGCCGTTGCATTGGATACCTCGCTTGAGGAACTTAAAAACCGGTTTGTAGAATCCGGAATATCAAAAATAATTGTTTATGACGGAAACATAGACAATGTCGTGGGATACATTCATTCGTCGGAAATGTTCCGTAACCCGAAAGACTGGCGCGACCATGTGAAAGAGGTACCTATTGTGCCCGAAACAATGGCTGCCCATAAGCTGATGAAACTGTTTATGCAGCAAAAGAAGACTATTGCCGTAGTAGTGGATGAGTTCGGAGGAACTTCGGGCATTGTCAGTCTGGAAGATCTTGTTGAAGAAATTTTTGGTGACATAGAGGATGAACATGACAATACTTCCTATATCTGCAAGCAAATCGGAGAGCATGAATATGTGCTCTCGGCCCGTCTTGAAATAGAGAAAGTAAATGAAACTTTCGATTTGGACCTCCCGGAGTCCGATGACTATCTGACAGTGGGAGGATTAATCTTGAATCAGTATCAGAGTTTCCCAAAATTGCACGAATTGGTATCCGTGGGTAAATATCAGTTTAAAATAATTAAGGTTACAGCAACGAAAATCGAACTTGTTCGGCTGAAAGTGATGGAATAATGATCGATAACTGTAATTTTTTAGCTAATAAATAGATGCATATTAGCATTTTTTGTATCTTCGTGCGCTAAAACCAAAGATGAAGAAAATAATAATAACAAATAAATCGTATTAATCAAAATGGCAACATTACAAAACATTAGATCCAAAGGACCCCTGTTGGTGATCGTTATTGGTTTGGCTTTGTTTGCTTTCATTGCGGGCGATGCCTGGAAAGTTCTCCAGCCACACCAGTCGCATGATGTAGGCGAAGTCAACGGAGAAAATCTTTCTGCTCAGGACTACCAGAATATGGTAGAAGAATATACTGAAGTCATCAAGTTCTCCAGCGGAATGAGTTCATTGAACGATGAACAAACCAATCAGGTGAAAGACGAAGTATGGCGTAGCTACGTGAACAATAAACTGATTGAAAAAGAAGCGAAAAAGCTGGGGATTACAGTTTCAAAGGCTGAAATTCAGTCTATCATCAACGAAGGTGTGAATCCGTTGCTGCAACAGACTCCGTTCCGCAATCCGCAAACGGGTGCTTTCGATAAAGATATGTTGAAGAAATTTTTGTCTGACTATTCTAAAATGGACAAAACTAAGATGCCGTCTCAATATGTAGAATACTATGAAGGCATGCATAAACTTTGGTCATTCGTTGAAAAAGCTCTGATTCAGAGCCGTCTGGCTGAAAAATATCAGGCATTGGTGACAAAGGCTCTTTTCTCTAACCCGGTTGAAGCACAAGATGCTTTCGATGCAAGAGTGAACCAATCGGATGTACTGTTGGCTGCTGTGCCTTATTCTTCAATTGTTGATTCTACCATTACAGTGAAAGAGTCAGAGCTGAAAGATCTCTATAATAAGAAGAAAGAACAGTTCAAACAATATGTTGAAACACGCAATATCAAATATATCGACGTACAGGTGACTGCCAGTGCGGAAGATAAAGCCGCTATTCAGCAGGAAGTGACTGATTATACAAATCAGTTGGCTACTGCTAATGGTGATTATACTACTTTCATCCGTTCGACAGGATCTGAATATCCTTACGTTGATTTGTATTACACTAAAAGAGCTTTTCCGTCAGATGTAGTTGCACGGATGGATTCAGCTTCAGTGGGACAGGTATATGGTCCTTATTATAATGCCGGTGATAATACCATTAACTCTTTCAAGGTTTTGTCTAAAGTGGCTGCTGCCGATTCTGTACAGTTCCGTCAGATTCAGGTTTATGCTGAAGATGCTGCTAAAACAAAAGTTTTGGCTGATAGTATTTATACAGCAATTAAAGGTGGGGCCGACTTCACCGCTTTGGCTAAAAAGTATGGACAGACAGGTGAATCCAACTGGATTTCTTCTGCTAACTACGAAAATGCACAGATTGATGGTGACAACCTGAAGTTTATCACCACGATCAACAACCTGGGAGTGAACGAACTCTCTAATGTAGCATTGGGACAGGGTAACATCATTTTGCAGGTTACTGACAAGAAAGCTGTGAAAGATAAATATAAAGTTGCCGTAATCAAACGCGCAGTTGACTTCAGCAAAGAAACTTATAATAAGGCATATAATGACTTCAGTCAGTTTATCGCAGCCAATCCGACGGTAGAAAAGATGGCGGCTAATGCTGAAGAAGCAGGTTATAAATTGCTTGAAAGAAATGATTTGTATAGCTCGGAACACGGAATCGGTGGTATCAGAGGAACCAAAGAAGCTCTGAAATGGACATTTGCTGCAAAACCCGGTGAAGTTTCCGGTTTGTATGAATGTGGTGAGAGCGATCGTATGCTGGTTGTCGGCCTGGTTAACGTGATCGAAGAAGGTTATCGTCCTTTGGCTCAGGTTCAGGATCAGTTAAGAGCAGAAATCATTCGTGATAAGAAGGCTGAAAAAATTATGGCTGACATGAAGGCTGCCAATGCAACTTCTTTCGATCAGTATAAATCAATGGCCAATGCAGTGAGCGATTCTGTGAAACACGTAACATTTGCGGCTCCTGCCTATGTAGCTGCTTTGCGTAGTAGCGAACCGCTGGTAGGTGCTTATGCATCTGTAGCCGATATTAATAAACTGAGCGCTCCTATCAAAGGTAATGGCGGTGTATTTGTATTGCAGGTATATGCCAAAGATAAGTTGAATGAAACATTCGATGCCAAGGCAGAGGAGGTTACTCTGGAAAATATGCATGCCCGTCTGGCTGCCCGTTTCATGAACGATCTTTATCTGAAAGGTGATGTAAAAGACAAGCGTTACCTGTTCTTCTAAAAACAAGACTCGTTTTTTATTAAAAATAGTTTTATAGATAAAAGGTCATTCCTTGTGGAATGGCCTTTTCTTTTTGTTCTCTCTTTCCTTCTTCTTATTAACTTTTGTCCTTTCTCTTTTCAAAAATCAACTTTTATTCCTTACATTTGCATGAATAAATAAATATTTGTAGTAAATATGCCCAAATATCCGCTTTTAGGAATGACTCTTACCGAATTGCAATCTGTTACCAAAGACTTGGGGATGCCGGCTTTTGCGGCCAAACAGATAGCTTCCTGGTTGTACGATAAAAAAGTGACTTCTATTGACGAAATGACTAATTTGTCGTTGAAGCATAGAGAATTGCTGAAAGGCGAGTACGATTTGGGAGTAGTCGCACCCGTGGATGCTATGCACTCCATAGATGGTACGGTGAAGTATCTTTATCGCGTGGGAGAGAACCATTTTGTTGAAGCGGTATATATTCCTGATGAAGACCGGGCGACACTGTGTGTGTCTTCCCAGGTGGGGTGTAAAATGAACTGCAAATTTTGCATGACGGGCAAGCAAGGATTTACAGCAAGTCTGACTGCCAATCAGATTTTAAATCAGATCGCGGCATTGCCGGAGCGGGACAAGTTGACCAATGTCGTTATGATGGGGATGGGTGAACCGCTTGACAACTTGGATGAAGTTTTAAAAGCATTGCATATCCTGACAGCTTCGTATGGATACGGTTGGAGTCCAAAACGTATAACTTTGTCGTCGGTGGGGTTACGGAAGGGACTACAGCGTTTTATTGAAGAAAGCGAGTGCCATCTGGCCATCAGCCTGCATTCTCCCTTTCCTTCACAGCGTTCAGAGTTGATGCCTGCCGAAAGAGCCTTCTCGATAAAAGAGATGGTCGATCTGTTAAAAAACTATGATTTTAGTAAACAACGCAGACTTTCGTTTGAATACATTGTTTTTAAAGGCGTCAATGATTCGTTGATTTATGCCAAAGAGCTGGTAAAGTTACTTCGTGGGCTTGATTGCCGGATGAATCTGATTCGCTTTCATGCCATTCCCGGAGTGGATCTTGAAGGTGCCGATATGGAGACTATGACGGCATTTCGTGATTATCTGACGTCGCACGGATTGTTTACTACGATTCGCGCTTCAAGGGGAGAAGATATTTTTGCTGCCTGTGGTATGTTATCGACTGCCAAGCAGGAAGAGAGTGACAAGAATTAATATAAATTATCAGCTTCGTAGACTATATGTATACGGTGATTTCGTAGTTTTGTGAAAACATTAAAATTGATGCATATGAAAAAGTACCTGTTTTACCTCAGTATGGCTCTTGTAGCAGTAGTATTGTTTTCTTGTAAAGGCGGCAAGAAAAGTGTGTTTACTCCAACTTCCAGCGGACGTGCTTACGAAATCCTGGTGGTCGTTGATAATCCAGTGTGGGAGCGTCCTGCCGGTAGAGCTTTGTACAATGTGCTTGATACAGATGTACCCGGACTTCCGCAATCGGAACGTTCGTTCAGAATCATGTCTACTTCTGCGAACAATTTCGATGCTATCCTGAAGCTGGTACGTAATATTATTATCGTAGATATACAGGACATCTATAGTCAGCCTAAATTTAAGTATGCCAAGGATGTATATGCATCTCCCCAGATGATTCTGACTATTCAGGCTCCGGACGAAGCTACATTTGAAAAGTTTGTGAATGAAAACAAGCAAGCAATTATCGACTTCTTTACCCGTGCCGAGATGAATCGCCAGATTTCCCTGTTAGAGAAAAACCACAATGATTTCATTTCGAAGAAGGTTAACAGTATGTTCGATAGCGACATCTGGCTTCCGGCTGAGTTGGGCAGTTCAAAGACTGGAGAGGACTTCTTCTGGGCAGGTACGAATACAGCTTCCGCTGATCAGAATTTTGTGATCTACTCTTATCCGTATACCGATAAGGATACGTTTACGAAAGAGTTTTTCATCCATAAACGCGATTCTGTGATGAAAGCTAATATTCCGGGAGCTAAAGAAGGTATGTATATGTCGACAGACTCGACTACAGTCGAGGTTCGTCCAATCGATATTCATGGCGACTATACAATGGAAGCACGTGGGCTTTGGCGTATGAAGGGTGACTTCATGGGTGGTCCGTTTGTTTCGCACACTCGTCTGGACAAGGCTAACCATCGTATTGTCACTGTAGAGGTATTTATTTACTCACCAGATAAATTGAAACGTAACCTGATGCGCATGTTGGAAGCATCTCTGTATACTTTGCAACTTCCTACTGAGAAGAAGCAGGAGCAGATTCCGATGGGCATAGAGCAGGAGGAGAAAACTAACAAATAACAAAATGGAAGATAACAAAATAAAAATTGGTATCACTCAGGGAGACATAAACGGGGTAGGATACGAAGTAATCTTGAAGACTTTTGCCGACCCCGTCATGCTGGAACTTTGTACACCGGTCATTTACGGTTCGCCGAAGGTGGCTGCATATCACCGTAAATCACTCGATCTGCCCACTAACTTCAGTATTGTCAATACTGCTGCAGAAGCTGCACACAATCGGTTGAGTGTAGTCAATTGCACGGATGATGAAGTGAAAGTCGAGTTTTCAAAACCCGATCCGGAGGCCGGTAAAGCAGCTTTAGGGGCACTTGAAAAAGCGATAGAGGAGTTCAGGGAAGGGCTGATTGATGTCATTGTGACAGCTCCTATTAATAAGCATACAATTCAGTCCGAAGGATTCGCTTTCCCCGGACATACTGAATATATTGAAGAGCGTTTGGGAGACGGTTCGAAATCTCTGATGATCCTGATGAAGGAGGATTTCCGTGTGGCTTTGGTGACCGGTCATATTCCGGTTCGGGAGATAGCTTCTTCGATAACCAAAGAGCTGATTCAGGAGAAACTTGTCATTTTCAACCGTTCGTTGAAACAGGATTTTGGAATCGGCGCACCTCGCATTGCAGTGTTGGCACTGAATCCATATGCCGGAGATGACGGGTTGCTCGGTACGGAAGAACAGGAGATCATTTCTCCGGCTATCCAGGAGATGGCCGCTAAAGGAATCTTATGTTATGGTCCTTATCCGGCTGACGGCTTTATGGGATCGGGTAATTTTACCCATTTTGACGGAGTGCTCGCTATGTATCATGATCAGGGACTGGCACCTTTCAAGGCATTGGCCATGGATGAAGGTGTGAATTATACGGCAGGTCTGCCTGTGATACGCACTTCTCCGGCGCACGGTACAGCCTATGATATTGCAGGAAAAGGGGTTGCTTGTGAAGATTCATTCCGGCAAGCCATTTATGTAGCGATTGATGTATTCCGTAACCGCCAGCGTGAAAAGGCAGCACATGCCAATCCGTTGCGTAAACAATATTACGAAAAAAGAGACGACAGTGACAAACTGAAGCTCGATACAGTAGATGACGATATTTAACCAGGAAGGGAGTTTAGTGCGAATATGACAAAAGCGGAAATACAACAAGTAAAACTAAGGTTCGGTATTATTGGTAACACTGAAGCCTTGACGCGTGCGATAGATGTTGCCATACAGGTAGCGCCTACCGATTTGTCCGTGCTAATAACCGGAGAGAGTGGTGTCGGCAAGGAAAGCTTTCCTCAGATTATTCATCAGTATAGCCGTCGTAAACATGGCCAGTATATTGCCGTGAACTGTGGTGCTATTCCTGAGGGGACCATTGATTCGGAACTATTTGGGCATGAAAAAGGGGCTTTTACAGGTGCTATTGGTGAGCGGAAAGGATATTTTGGCGAGGCCGACGGCGGGACTATCTTTCTGGATGAAGTCGGGGAGTTGCCTTTGCCTACTCAGGCGCGTTTGCTTCGTGTGCTTGAAAGCGGAGAGTTTATAAAAGTAGGTTCTTCCAAAGTGCAGAAAACAGATGTCCGTATTGTGGCTGCTACCAATGTCAATCTGACACAAGCCATTGCTGAAGGGCGTTTTCGTGAGGATTTGTATTACCGTCTCAATACGGTACCCATCCAGATTCCTCCTTTGCGGGAACGTGGAGAAGACGTGCTGTTGCTGTTCCGCAAATTTGCAAGTGATTTTGCGGAGAAATATCGTATGCCTGCGATACAACTGACCGAAGATGCCAAACAGGTTTTATTGTCATATTCATGGCCGGGTAATGTGCGCCAATTGAAGAATATCACGGAACAGATCTCCATCATTGAGACAAATCGTGAAATCAATGCTTCTATTTTGCGGACCTATCTGCCTGCCCAGGATACACAACGACTGCCGGCTTTGTTCGGTGTAAAGGCCGGGAAGAGTTTTGAAAGTGAACGTGAAATTTTATATCAGGTTCTTTTTGATATGCGGCAGGATGTGACCGAACTGAAAAAGCTTGTGCACGAAATCATGTCCGAACGCGGAGCTGTAGCTTCCAATGTTGGTACGTTTTATGCCCCGGCTCCTGTTGTGACGCCTCCGACTTCTGTACCTGCCC
>OJME01002754.1_pt1 | contig 11237 bp, 15 predicted proteins | sample 1597151 | NCBI WGS metagenome assembly OJME01 (sample SAMEA2452118, study PRJEB22498) | human gut metagenome | biome: human feces; feature: human gut; material: feces | place: Australia | collected 2012
CGCCATATACGGACTGATTCAGGGCATATTGATCTGCTGGGAAATGAAAACCTCTGCTTTTCGCAATAAGTTGCCCCAATATATCGGAAAATATGCATCCGACAGCCTGTTGATAATCCGTACCTATCTGTTGTTTGCGCTCTCACTTATTTTCTTCCGTGTACAATCATTGAGCGATGCCTGGTATTTTTTACGGAACATCTCGTTCGAAGTACATTCTTCCTGGAAGGAAATGAACATCGGCATACGCGACCACAATTGCATTGTAGCAGGTTCGGCCCTGTTACTGGTATTGATCTATGAATATTATGCATCTAAATATAACCTGATGGAAACACTCGAACGCCAGCCCGCATGGCTACGGTGGAGTGTTTACTATCTGCTGGTATTCGCCCTGCTGATGTTAGGTAAGTTCGATACGGAAACTTTTATCTATTTACAATTTTAACCGAAACCAATTACACCCATGCTACATTCACCGAAAATCTCTCCCAAAACACGTTTCTGCCTGAAACTCCTGTTATTGGCATTACCGCTTTTCCCGATAGTGGCCATCTATTTCATTTTCGACCCTTATATGGTGCTGCACTCCTACAAACGATTCGATAACTCTCCCGTACTGCTCAACGAAGCGCATGTGGGATGGCAGAATTATCTTCAGAATCGTGATTCGATAGCCTATAACTCGTTTATACTCGGCAACTCCTGTACCATGGCATTCCTGACAGGAGAATGGGAGAAGTATCTGGATAAGGACGATCATGCCGTGCGCTTTTATGACAACTGGGAAAGCCTGGGCGGTGTGCGCCAAAAGCTTCAAGCGCTCGATTCTGTAGGTGCCCCTCTGAAAAATGTATTAGTCGTTTTGGATAAAAAAGCACTGGATAGAAGTAAGCCCCTGTCGGGCAACGACCATCTGTTTTCGGCTGAGGCAGCCGGTATCAGCCAGTTGGGATTCCATCTGAGATTTTTGCAGGAATTCCTCTATCCTGACAAAACAATTCCTTATGCTCCTTATATGAAAGGGGTCATAAATCCGGGAGATCCCATTCGGGAACCTTACACGAACAACTTTATCAATCCCAGAGAAAAAGAGATCGGACAGGATGGCGAATTGTACTGGACCCATCATGAAAAAGAATTCAAAAAACGAACAGATGCAGGCAAAGAAGAACTGCCGGCTGTGTCTGTCAGCCAGATTCAAGTACTTCGTGCCATTAAAAAAATTTGTGATAAGCATCATACAAACCTGAAATTCATCATCGGCCCGGATTATTTTCAGAAAAAAACGAACCGGGAAGACATCAAAAGAATGAAGGAGATACTGGGTGCTTCTGCCGTATGGGATTTCACGGGAACTAATGAATATACAGCCGATATACATCATTACTATGATCCCGGTCATTATCGTCCTCTGCTGGGGGCACGCCTGCTGAAAGTTATTTATCAAGATTCGGCACCTGCCGGCTATGAAAACAACCCCATAGCAACATCGAACAACCCCAAAACATCTTTTACACAAAACAGATAAATATATCAGAGAAAATAATTATATAACATCAAAAACTTAATTTATGAAAAAGATTTTATTATTAGTATCCATCTGCATTTCATGTTCATCTTGCTGTACACTATTCAGCAGTTCCAAACAAGACATCACCTTTACGGGAATGAATGGAACTAAAATCTACGAGGCATCGACCAAACAGAAAATAGCGGAAATCAAAGAAGACAACAGTGTCACCGTCCAGATCAAAAAGAAAAGAGAAGACAAACAGCTATTGGCCAAAAAGGAAGGATACCAAACCACTCCCTTTGTCCTGGAATCTACTTTCAACAATGCCTGCCTGTGGAATATTTTATTCTGGCCCGGCTTCTTAGTCGACCTGGGTACACAAAAGATGAACAAATGGGACAACACGATTATCAACATCGAAATGGAGAAAGAGAATACAGAAAACAAATAATCAACTCTCAGGATAGTGACCGTTACACAACTCAAGTTACCATCCTGATCCCTCCAAGGCAATAAACACGTATGGCATTCTCCTCCTTCCGATGAACGAGGAAAATGCCATACGAAATCAAGCGATATGAAGTTAGCGTCAGAAACAGCCTCCTACAGCTTCATCCCCCTATAGATCAATACATTTAATCAAATAATAGATACAACAGTAGTAAATGCTCTTTTAATTTTCTCTTCAATATTCGCTGCTGTACGGCAAAGATATAAATAGGCATAAAGATGCGAGCAGACATCATAATGATACAAGCTTAGCCCAAACGGATGTTCTAATAAGGTACGCTAATATGCTAATTAATGGCAGATATATATAAATTATTCAAGATATTCAGACAACCTTGAATATATTATAAAAGTCACTATGGGCTCATATAAAGATGAAAAAACTTTTGCTAATAGATACAACAATCATCTCGTTATAAGAGTTATATCACATTCTTTACAAATAAAAACGACTAATATAAGTTAATAATCAAATCATGAATGAACCTTCTGATCCAAATATTTATTCTATAATAAATATTCAATAATTAATACTATGAAATCTAATTGGCATTTATTTTATTTTTCATTTATATTCTGTTATTTCTATTCCTCTATTAAACCGCCATAAGAAATCTATATTATCCATATCTTACAATATAGAAATGAAAATATAAATCTAAACTATAACTTACATAAATCATTAAAATGAACAAAAAGACTATTTCACATGCAACATTGGCAATACTGCACTTTATGCTATTTTCTTGCTCCCAAGAAGAGTTGATTCTACCAGACCCGACACCTCTGGATACCTACAAAGAACAGAGTACGCAACTGGGTATTGACAGAGAAAAAATCAACATTAATGCAGAAGACGCTAGTATAGTCGCAGAAATATTCAATAAAAAAAATCATCATTCAACAAGAAATTCCTTAAATGAACCTACCAAACAGATAAAAGAAATTTCTACTTTATATAATAATGGAAAACCGATGATGTATATTATCAATTATCAAGATCAGAAAGGTTACACTATCATTAGTGCAACTAAAAGATACTATCCTATAATCGCATACTCCAATGAAGGCTCTTTTTCTCTGCAAGAATCTTATAACGATGGTTCTTCCCTTCTATTGGAGGAGTATAAGAGAATTATGCAATATAACGAAACCCAACCAGATAGTATCATAGATAAATATAGAAAAAAATGGATTGAGTTTGAATATTTAAAAACAGAAAAGCTAAGCGATGTTTCTACAAGATCCTTAAGTGATTATGCAATGTCCATTAAAAAAGAGGAGCAAAAAAAGATCTGGACCAACAAGGGTTATGAATGTCATGACTTGGGCGCAATCCGAAATTTTCTTTCTAGGGAAAGAGCTGATGGATACATCAGAGATATCTGTAATCATACAGATCAAAACTATAACTGTGAGAAAGTAAACCTACTGTTAATAAAAAAATATCCAATAAAAACGATTGGACCATTAGTAAAAACAAGTTGGCATCAACGCTCTCCCTTTAATGTAGATGCTCCCAATAAGTTGGCTGGTTGTGTACCAATTGCAATTGCGCAGATAGCCAAATATCATGAATGGCCCGTTACATATAATTGGACACATATTCCATTGAGATGTAATACAAATATAGAAGATGATGAACTTTTCAAGAAATTTATCAAAGACATTCGTAGTTTCTCAAAAGTAACTTACAAAGATAAAGCCACGGGAGCTACGATGGGCAACGCTGTAAAAGCATTCAAAAAATTGAATTATTCTGCAATACTTATGGACTACAAAAGAAGTGAGACAATTCAAGAAATACAAAACAACAGACCCGTTTTTATGGGAGGAGACAGAAAGGCAATTTTTTTTGATATAATCACCAAAGGTCATGCATGGATATGTGATGGTTATGAAGTACGCCAGACACAATATGCATCATTAGTTTGGGGAAGTAAATTCAATATACCCGATATGGAAGAACCTGATTATTTTTTCACCAATGGTACCTATGATACCTCTGAATTCCTTCATATGAATTGGGGATGGGGTGAAAATGGGGGAAATGGATGGTATATTTTTGACAACATATATAATAGAACCCATGATGTCAGCTATCATTTAAATAGAGAAATTATTAAAGTGTCACCTAATAAATAACAACATTATGAAGAAATTATTATTATCTGTATTATCAATCCTTATGATTGCCTGCCACCAACCAGATACTCCACCATATTCATACAGTATGAATATAGATATGCAAATCATCTCTTCTCTGGAAACTACCTATCCTCTTGATAACTTAGAAACAGTTATTATTAACTCTACATTAGAACTAGCTTCATCAAGTTATCGAATAAAGACCTTGATCAGCTCTAATGACCTACAAGTAAATTGGCTTGGACGCCCAATCGTTATGCAGGGAAAAGAAGAACATAGATATTTGTCCTTACCAATAACCTTTAATGAAGAAAAAGATAGATATAATGTAAAAATTGATTTTTATTGTCCAGAAATATTCAAAGACGATAAATACCACACAATAAATATTATTTATTCGATTGTTAAAGGGAAGTATTTATATAATATAGAATCTTTTACATTAGATTCAAATACAGGAGAAATAAAGAATCAAGGAGAGAATAATGCTCCTATCATTGTATTCTCTATACCCACAACCGAAAAGAAAAAAGAGTAAATAAAGTTTTATAAATAATAAGGCGACTGAATAAGTCGCCTTATTATTTTCTTCTGTTATTGCCCCAATCTGATACAGGCGATTAATCACTATATTATAAAACGAATACAGATCATGCTCACAACCACATAAGAGATTGCCCCAACTCAAACAAGGGCAATTAATATTAAACTCAACTTCCCACTTCAAATCCATAATCAGACCATTCCCCAGAGCTATAGAAAAAGGTTTTGAGGTATCTTCCCAAATGTAAACCTGGGGCACAAATCCAACATCAAAAGACTCAATTGATTCATCTTGAGGAAATTCTACACTATAATAGACTCGACCTAACTAAGTTCCTTATACAAACGTTGGATAGGAAGCCCCATTACATTGAAGTAACTAATCATACAATATATTTATTTAATTATCAATCAATTAACATCACGAAATAATATTCAATAAAACATTTGTAAAACAAATAACTATTTTAAAGCAAACCAAGTACTTCTTATTATTTTCTTTTGCGAATATATTGCATTACTGTTAAAAATCAAAATAATTAATAGACTACATAGATACGGTGGATATTATGATGATAAAGGGGTAAATGAAAGGCGACTAGATAAGTCGCCTTGCTCATCTCTAATCTAATACAGCTGATTAATTGCCGGGTTATAAAACGAGATCACACAGCGAACTCAACATAAAGTGAGAGCCATTCGGTTTCCTATTCTATATTCTCTATCATACCATTCCCCAAGTATAGGAGCCAAGGTTTAGAATTATCTTCCCAAATATAAACTTGAGCTACAAAACCCTCCTCGAAAAACTCTATAGATTCATCTTGAGGAAATTCAACAATATAATAAACCTGACCATTCTTAGTACCATAAAAAGGACTAGCTTTAGGTTCTTCTAATTCACCTTTCTTCGACTTAAAATGAATCACCTTTTTCATAATAACAGGTTTCCCATACTCTAATAAATATTCAGGAGCTTTTTTCTCTAATACCTTTTTAGAAATGCTAATTAATACACAGTCTCTTTTGGGCAAGGACAAAGACCTCAGAAACTGAGCACTTGCACCATTTGCAAACAAGAAGAATAAAACAAATATCGTTGACTTCAAAAAGATGACTTTCATATTTATTCTTTAGCCTTTTGCGTTATATCAATTGAATTAAAATAGTTACCATCTTGAATCTCCACAGTAAACTTCCTTTCCAAACCTGTTAGATTTGGTTCAACCCTGATAAATAATGATTTGCGACCAGTTTTCTCAACATAAAACCACTCTCCTTTCAATATTTGATTGGCAATAATCCTATTTACAATTATAGAATCACTTGTTTTAATGGATGAAAGCCACCAATCATTACCTTTCGAAGTTTGCAATTCAATAGAGTCTTTATCAGACATAAATAATACTTCTCTAGTTTTTAGTCCTATCGTATCTTTAGCATCGCCAAGAATGCCATTGTTACATGAAAAGAATACAGATAAAAGAAACATGAAGGACAGAAGTAAATAAGATTTTTTCATAATTTTATTGTATTATATTAATATATGGGATTATTTCAACATTATACGGGAAGTTACCTTTACCAGCAGCTCTAGTGGAAGGAAAGGCCGGACCATCGCCCCCGCTGAAAACTCCTGCTAAATAATATCCATTAGCCCCACCTTCCCATCCCCAATTTAGATGCAGGTAATCTTCTTTCTCTATATACGAATGATGAACTTTATCACTTCCTTTTCTATGGACATCAACCTTTCTTTCTCTATGAAAATAGCCATCAGAAACCCATGCATGCCCACGCTGATAATACTTAATACCCAGTATATTGCCCCTTACCGAGTTACCACATATTATAACCGGACATTTAGCTTTGATAGATGTTATAACGTCCCATTGGCTATAACTCTGAGGGGCACGAGGTTTCCTATATCCCATTTTCTCAAAGCACCGTGGAATATTATTCCTGTTAGCCCCGCTAGCGTCTACCCCCAGTCCATTTTAACCAGATTACCGATAGAGCGAAGTAAGTGAGCAACCGCAGGGGTATAAGGATCCTTTTTCATTTCGGACCATTTATAAAATACTCCATTATATTCTGAAGACTTTTCATGGTATGCCATTACTTGAGCTACCGCAGTAGCTACACATCCAGTACGGGCTCTTTGTCCTTTTATAAAAGGTACTGCATTATTATAAGGCTCCCCTTGTCCCCATTCAACAGTAATCAAAGGCTTTATTCTCTCTGTTTCCTGCCACTCTTCAGGTCTCGTTTCATAAAGAGGCCGTCTTCTGGCCCTTGTTTGAGGCACATCTAAAGAGTTATCATCATCTTCTTCGAGCTATGTCTTATACTTTTCAGTATTAGAGATGTAGTTTTGAACCAGATCAAAAAAGAAAGAAATCTCCGGATATTGAAGTGTATCACTCAAAGAAAGGTTGCCGGACTCGGAATAAGCGATAATGGGCGTTGTATATGGATTGGCGGATACAATGGCATAGCCGTTACCACCATCCGCATTGGCAATATAAAATGATGGATAGTCCTGATTATTAATTGTATCTCTATAGAAATAGATTTCATTGCCTATTGAATAATTTAAAGAAGAACCCGTTCGTGTGGCACTTTTATCCTTTTTAATAAAATGCTCCACCTCAATAATAGCATTCTCTTTAGTACGATAAGCCGAGGTTTCTTCCGTCAAAAATACTGCAGGAGATTCTTGTTTGGCTACCTCTATATCATCAGAGCAACCGGAGCAAAATAAAAGAAAGAGCAACGAAAAAAAGGAATAGGTTAGTTTCATAAATAAGAATTGTTTAAATTATATATTTTACAAAGAAAAGTAAAGGATAGGAAATTGCCAATACCTACTCTTAGGTATTTATACATAAAACAGAGATCTAAAACCATAACTTTGTATTTACAGTATTAAACATGAAGGAGAAACAGCTAATACATTTATTAGGTCGTGAGCCTACAATTCTAACTGGCTAGGTTCTCCTATTAAGAGAGTTGCAGTCTGATTCAGCCTATAGTCATTTAAGACTAGTGTCAAAGTTAGTTCACTGCAACTCTTCTTTTCAAATATACACTTATATTTTTATTGGGATATTTAATACTGCAAATGTAAATGTGTCATAACTCTTTTTATCACAGATTACACAGATTATCACAGAATAAAAAGATGATAATCAATAACTTAAAAATCATTCTATGTTATTCTGTGTCCTCTGTGGTGGGTTTCGACACCCCCTCATCAACCTTATCAACATCTTCTTTATTACAGATTATATTAATAATATTACGTTATGGATAAGCAGACGGAAAATAAGATTAGAGACCTTATAGATCAATTCCACCTCTTACGTACCAAAGAAGATGCTGTCAAATTTGATAACATATGGAAAGAGCTGACTGCATCCATCCCACTTGAAGAACGTAGCGAAGCGGGAAGAATCCTCCGTGAAGAGATGAAAAACCGAAGAGAGCGAATTAGACGTACTGATATTGATGTACGTAATCAGATCGGAGATTTAGGAGACGTTATTTCCTTATCATATATCGCTCAACACTATTTCCAAAAAGATAGAAGCTGGTTAGCTCAACGCATTAACGGAAACATCGTCAACCGGAAACCCAGTGCATTTACCGATGATGAATTATAACTATTCAAGTTTGCACTTAATGATATAAAAAATAAGCTATCGGAAACTATATTAAACATCAAATGACATTAACACAGCCAAGAGAGAGAAGCCGTTACTCCCTCTCTTTTTTATTGCCAATACCGATTATCAAAACGAAAATTGATGCATTATGAAAAATTTAGAAATCCTCCCTCTCTCTGCCGAGAGTAAAAAGCGTATTGAAAAGTTCGCAAGGCAGTATCAGCGATATGTCCATATCGCTATTGAGATAGTGTCCTACTCAGAAGACCGGCTGATTGTCCGTGCCGAGCAAAAGGATCTGGTTAATGATAAGTTCCTTTCAAAGAAAGAATTGACAGAACGTGTCCGGAACATGTTCAAAGATGAAATTCCGGAAGACTGGAAACTTACTGTTTCCGCTGTAAACTTCGACCGTAAAGACATTGATGGTATCACTCTCGACTGGATCAAGAAACGGATGGAACGGCTTGGATTAAAGAATAAACATTTGAGCAACTACACCGGAATTGACAAATGTACCGTTTCTTCCATCCTTTCCGGAGACAAGGAATTGACCAAATGGCACAAAGTAGCTCTATACTACTTCTTCAAATATTATGAATTAGCCGGCTTTTAATAAACAAGTGGGGGTATCAGCTTGATCCCCCTACTCTCTTACATATTATTAAAATATTTTTTCCGTTTAGCCCATATGTCGTAGATGAACGGCAAAGCCACACACAATAACAAAAAGAAATCATCGTATTTCTGCACAATACCTGATTTGAACAACCCCTTAATTACAAAGTAGACGATTGGTATTAAGCATATTTTGAGAATTAATATTTTTCTATCTTTCGTCATATCAAATTTCTTCTTAGACCTTAACTAACGTCCCATCTGTTGCTATTGTTCAAACATATAATGGCAGCAGCTCCAGCGACATAACCAAACGCATACTTACGGAACATACTTGCAAGACCTAATCCCATTGCTACGTCTTCATTAAGAGTCAGGCGTTTCACACATAAAAACCATAATATATACCTGTATGTTACCTTGGTTTGTGGAGCGTTCACAGTCTTCTTGCCCAACAGCCACCGTCTCAGACTCGTTGTTTTTCGAAGTAGTGGTAATTTCATTACCTTTCACAGTTACCGTCATATCAACGGTATTCATTCCAACCATAAAGAACGACATCAGAAACACATCTCTGGTAATAATGACACCTAACATATTTTCCGGGATTCGATACTCTTTTATAGCTCTTATCTGTTTATTCGTTAAAGAATGCTTTCTTGTAATGAGTTGCTTTGGAATTTTGTATTTAGCAAAGGGATTATCGGAAATGCGGATTATCCCGGCATCTTCATCGTTACATTCAAGCCTTGTCCGATTAAATAATGCTTGTATCTTCGACATGTAAAGCCGAACTCCGGAATCAGACATATTTCCAATGCCACATTTTGACCGTTGACTCTTTAAATCTTCTTCAAATTTTATTAAAAGAGAAGATGTGATATCCGAGAAACATAAATTTCGATTTCCCACGAATGCCTCAAACCCGATAATTTTCCCCTATCCGCCTACCTTCTTTCAAAACCTTATCCGCATAAGCATAACCAAAGTCGAAGAAGTTAATTCCTTCAGGCTTATTAGAAAGTTTATCTTTCATCAGTTCACATAACCCTTTAGCAGAATACAAATCAATAGAGTGACCCAATTTTGAAAGTTCGGCTCTTATTTTAAGAACATCGAGCATCACTTGGTCATGAATCGGATTATTCCTTTCTTTTAGTTCAAAGGTCTTCTTGTTTATCAACTCACTTCCCACATGGTGAGTGGTCGCAATATATGAAGATTGACGTCCGTGCGTAATCCGTATCTTCACATTCCAGGTATTATCTTCTCGCATTTGATGCTTGAGGATGATTATTTTAACTGTAGCCATCGTTGTAAAACATTTAATCGTGCATTCTCGTTTTTCGTAAAACATTCGTAAAACAATTGCGCAATACAAAGAGAAACAGTCTATTACAACTAACAAGCTATATCTTAAGTAGTTCTCTATACAGTTTTTGCACCGGAAGCCCCATTACATTGAAGTAACTGCCGGAAATGGATTCAACCCCGACAAAACCGATCCACTCCTGCACGCCATACGAACCGGCTTTGTCCATTGGCTGATAGTGATCGACATAATAAATAATTTCGTCTTCATCAAGTGTTGCGAAACGGACATCTGTCACAGCAGCGAAACTCTTTTGCCACTCACAGGTGGTGAGGCATACCCCAGTGATCACCTGATGGGACTTACCGGAAAGATTTCGCAACATCTCTATGGCATCTTCACGTCCGGAAGGTTTCCCAAGTGCCTTACCTTCGTGCCAGACTATGGTATCGGCAGTTATCAAAAGTTCCTCCGGGTGCATCACAGACTGATAAGCGGCCGCTTTCTCACGGGCTATGAACAGCGGAATCTCTTCGCCTTGCAGAGAGTCGGGATAAGACTCATCGACATCAGGCAATGTTTTTACCACATAATCTACCCCCAAGCCGGTCATCAACTCTTTCCGCCGTGGAGAATTAGATGCCAATACGATTTTATAACGATTCAAGTTAGCAAGCATACTAATAAATTAAAGAGTTATATACTAAAAATCACCACCCGAAAGCATCATCCGACAACCATTTGCCTTGCGCTTTAAGTACTTGCTCCACCACATCACGTCCGCAACCGTATCCGCCGTCGGCATATGAAATGTAGCGGGCAACGGCTTTCACCTCGGGAGCGGCATCTTTGGGACAACAGGGCAATCCGCACTCACGCATCACTTCCATATCGGGAACGTCATCACCAATGTAGAGTATCT
>OJME01002756.1_pt1 | contig 11226 bp, 13 predicted proteins | sample 1597151 | NCBI WGS metagenome assembly OJME01 (sample SAMEA2452118, study PRJEB22498) | human gut metagenome | biome: human feces; feature: human gut; material: feces | place: Australia | collected 2012
ACGGTTGGAAAGTTCCCGGTTCATCTGCATTTTGGAATTTACTTTACGATGGGAGACAAAGAATTCAGTGTGAACCCGTATCCAATTCTAAAGGCGATGGAAAAGCCTCTTTCCACCGCACGGTTTTTGTGATAAACTTTATTTGTGTGTAAAAAGCATGATTTAAGAAAGGAAAGAAAATGATGTACGAAAAATGTACCTTGGGATATCTTACGAAACGTAAGAAAGCAGAAATTTTATGGATTGTATTTTTTGTAGTGCTTGGCGTTGCTATTTTTTTAACCGGATATTTGTGGAGTGGTGTGCGTGCAAATATTTTTACTGTAATGGCAGTGTTACTCGTGCTTCCGGCGGCGAAACATCTGGTTGCGCTGATTGCGATGTTTCGTAAAAAAGGAGTTACGAAAGAGCGGTATGATAAAGTAAAAACGGCAGCAGGACAAGCGGTTTTGTATACCGATTATGTATTTACCTCGACGGAAAAAATTATGCATTTAGACTTTTTGCTTGTGAAAAATGGTAATGTTCTTGGCGTGATTGCGAAGTCCAAACAGGATGTGCCGTATTTGAAACAATATTTGACGGATGTTGTGAAAAAGACGGCACCGTCGTATCATGTGCGCTTGTTTGAGTCGGATGAAAAACTGATTTCACACCTGCAGCGCTTAACGCAGGAAGAAGCGTCAGAAAATTCGGAAAAAACACTGGTGGATTATTTACATTCACTTGCGATGTAGTGGAGAAGACGATGAGAGAGGTGACGATTGGAGCAAAGGAAAGCGGACAGCGTTTTTCTAAGTTTCTGGAAAAGTATTTCAAAGAGGCGCAGACAAGTTTTTTGTATAAAATGCTGCGAAAGAAAAATATCAAGCTAAATGACAAAAAGGCAACGGGCAGTGAAATGCTGCAAACGGGCGATAAAGTAACTGTGTTTTTTTCAGATGAGACCTTTGAGAAATTTCGCGGAGAGACTAAAAAAGTGATTTATCCGGTAATAGATTTGGATATTGTTTATGAAGATGAGGATGTCCTGATTGTGAATAAGCCTGCCGGCATGTTGTCTCAAAAGGCGAAGTCTCAGGATGTTACACTTGTAGAATATATACTTGGTTATTTACAGAAAAAAGGTGAGTGGTCACCGAAAGACAGCCTGAAACCGGGGATTTGCAACCGGCTTGACAGGAATACAAGTGGTCTTGTGATTGCCGGGAAAAGCCTTCGGGGCCTGCAAAAAATGTCGGAGCTTTTAAAAGACCGAACGATGGATAAGTACTATCTTACAATTGTGGAAGGTGTTATGAAAGAACCTTCGGTTGTCCGCGGATACTTAAAAAAGGATGAACAGACAAACCGGGTTCAGATTTTTTCGGAAGACGGAGAAGACCGCGTGTGGATTGAGACCGGGTATGAGCCGTTACGGACCAATGGCACAGTAACACTTTTGAAAGTGAAGCTGGTGACGGGCAAGACGCATCAGATTCGCGGACATCTGGCATCTTTGGGACATCCGCTATTGGGGGATGTAAAATATGGTGCAGCAAAGAGAGCGGATACGAAGCATTATTTTTTGCATGCGAAAACATTGTGTTTTCCTGAAAATATGGGAGAACTTAAAAATCTTTCAGGCAGGGTAGTAACGGCAAAAGAGCCGGATTACTTTGCGAAAATGATAAATAAACAATTTGGAAAGTGAGGAAAAAATATGAAACGTGCAGTGATTTTATTTGCAGAAGGATATGAAACCGTGGAGGCGCTTTTAGTCGTTGATTTACTGCGCCGGGGCGGTGTGGAAGTGACGATGGCTTCAATTACAGAAGATGAATTTGTGAGAAGTTCACATGGCGTAAATGTTGAAATGGACGCTGTTTTAGGAGAAGTGGATGTACTTGATTATGACGCCATCATTCTTCCGGGAGGAATGCCGGGAACCATTAATTTGGGTGAAAGCGATGCAGTCAGAAAGGCAATTCTTGCTATGAATGATGCCTGAAAAATTGTTGCAGCCGTGTGTGCGGCACCTGGAGTTCTTGGTAAATATGGTTTGCTAGAAGGAAAGACGGCATGCAGTTTCCCGCAGCATGAAAAGAATTTGATTGGTGCAACGGTAGTTCGTGAGCCGGTCGTTGTTGACGGTAATATTGTGACAAGCCGTGGTCTTGGAACAACGATGGATTTTGGCTTAAAATTATTGGAGCTGCTTGAGGGAAAAGAAAAGTCAGACGAAATTGCACATAAAACTGTGTACCGGGAGAAAAATTAATGGCAACCTGGAATTCAAGAGGGCTCCGCGGTTCTTTTTTGGAAGAACTTGTAAATATGACAAATGACAAATACCGCTCGCAGAAACTGGCACTTGTACAGAAGGTGCCAACGCCGATTAAACCGATTACGATAGACCAGACAACAAGACATATTACGCTTGCTTACTTTGAACAGAAAAGTACGGTGGATTACATCGGGGTTGTTCAGGGGATTCCGATATGTTTTGATGCGAAGGAATGTGCGACTGATCGGTTTCCGCTTGCGAATGTGCATGAACATCAGATTCGCTTTATGAAAGAGTTTGAGGAGCAGGACGGCATTGCATTTTTATTGATTTATTTCAAAGCAAAAGATACCTTTATGTATCTGCCGTATGCAAAGTTAGATAGATTTTGGAGACGGATGGAAGAGGGCGGAGCAAAGCATTTCAAATATGAAGAATTAGATCCTGCATATGAAATTTCGACCTATTCCGGAACATTTGTCCATTATTTAGAACAGATACAAATGGATTTAGAACAAAGAGACAGCCGCTAAGCAATTTTATCAGCAAAGCGGCTGTCCTCTTTTATTTCGCATTTAGGCTGCGATTATTTCATGCTCTCTTCCTGTTTCTTAATCATCTGACGAACCATCTCGCCACCGATTGATCCAGCTTCACGGGAAGTAAGGTCACCGTTGTAACCATCTTTCAAGTTTACACCAATCTCGTTTGCAACTTCCATTTTGAAACGATTCATAGCCTCTTTAGCCTGTGGTACTTCCATCTTGGATGAATTTTTGTTTGTCATGATTTTTCACCTCCGTTTTATTTATTGTGAAGATAAAGGAATGCCGGGAAACGGCATCCCTTTTGTTGAAATGCTGTTTTTTTCTCCTGCATCCGATTTATCTTGGTAATATTGTTGCCACAAAAAAGAAAAATATAATGGAAATTTGTGGCATAAAAGTAATGAAAAAAAATACTGACAAAAAAATACGAAAATGCTATAATGAAGTTCAATAAGAGGATTGTATAGTTTTGAGAGAAAGCTGTGCTTTTGAAAGGAGAAGTAGGATGCGCTTTCGTGATGTTGGGGTACAATTAGAGTACGACGGTGATTTTAAAATTTATAGAGAAGATGGAATTTCCCGGTATGGAAAACCGGATTATTTATTTTTGTATTTTCATACGGAGTGTTGTGTTGTGCTTGATAAGCAGCCGATTTATGTTAAGCCGCCATCCGTGATTTTATATGATATTGGTGCTAAGCAGCACTATTATGCCGTAAATGATTCCTATAAAGATGATTTTGTGCATTTTTGGCTGGATGACAGCCGTTCTTTTGTGGATGAAATCAATCTGCCGATGAATACGGTGATTCACCTGCCGGAAAATACGTTGATTCCTTCGATGATGAAACAACTCTATCAGGAATATATTTCGATGAATGAGTACAAAGAGACGACGATGGAATGTTTATTTAAAATGATTTTGATTAAAGTTTCCGAGATGTCAGAAAGACGTAAGGTTGCAAAAATACCGGACCGATATGATGAATTGTTTCAGAATCTTCGTTCTCAGATATATTTGGAGCCGTCGAAAGACTGGCATGTATCGGAGTGTGCAGGTGTCAATGGGCTAAGTACACCGTATTTTCAGAAATTGTATAAATCATATTTTGGAAATACGTTTGTGCAGGATGTTGTCCAGAGCCGGATGGAGCACGCCAAACATTTTTTACTGGTTTCCAATTATTCGATTAAGGAAATTGCGGATTTGTGCGGCTATCACAATGAAACATTTTTTATGAAGCAGTTTAAGAAAAATATTCACGTGACACCGAGCCAATACCGGGCGCAGGCACGAAAAAAATTACAGGAATAGCAAAATCGTCATTTTTTTGCCACATTTTCCTGTTACATTTAACACAGTAGTTACTTTGTTGACTACTACTCCCACCCTATTATACGAAGAGGAACACCTAGTCTTTTGACTGGGTGTTCTTCTTTATGTAAAGAAAATCTTGCCAGTTTCCGCCGGATTTAGTATCATAAAGGTAATGGCTTGAGAGGGGCGTTGATATGAAAAAAGAGTATTTTACAATTCCAAATCTAATGGGATATTTTCGGATTTTATTAATTCCTGTATTTTGTGTTTTATATTATCATTCGGAGAATGCTGGCTGCTTTTATGGGGCGGTTATTGTTCTATGTCTTTCGTTTTTGTCGGATTTTTTTGACGGGAAAATTGCAAGACATTTTCATCAGGTGACCGAATGGGGAAAAATGTTAGACCCTATTGCGGACAAACTGACCCAAGCGGCACTTGCGATTATGTGTACCGTGCATTTCCCTGCGACCATCTGGTTGTTTTTATTATTTGCAGCAAAAGAAATTTATATGGGGCTGATGGGATTACTTGTGATTCGAAAGAAAAATCAGGTTTTTGGTGCCAAGCGGTTTGGAAAAATTGGTACGGCAGGCTTGGATTTTGGGATTTTAGCACTTATTTTATTCCCCGGCATGCCTCTTTTAGTATCGAATTTGTTGATTCTGGTATTGATGATTTTAATGGTTGTTACCTGGATTTTGTATCTTCGGTTCCATATCGAATTACTCACAGATAAAACGTTTGGAAAAATAAAAAAACGTTATAAAGCAGTGGGTGTGGCAGGTGTTTTTCTCTATCTGATTTTGGGAGCGGCACTTCCATATCTGAACCAGCCAAAAGTGAGTGAAGAATATAAAAAAGAATTTGCAAATAAAGTTTTTGCATCGGAAAACTCGGCAGGAGACCGCGTGATGCTCATTGAAGATAATGGGGAGGCATTGGCGGAAAGAATTCGAATGCTTGAGCATGCAAAACAATCCATTGTTTTATCCACGTTTGATTTTCATTCGGATATCAGCGGGAAAAAGATGTTGGCTGCCTTGTGGGCAGCGGCAGAACGCGGCGTCAAGGTGAAAATTTTGGCGGATGGCTGCAATTCATGGCTCCGTATGACGGGAAATGCCTATTTTTATGCACTTGCTTCCCATGAAAATGTGACGATAAAAACGTATAATCCGGTCAATCCCCTGTTACCGTTTCGCGCGATGAGCCGGATGCATGATAAGTATGTGATTGTTGATGATTCTTTGTATCTGCTAGGAGGAAGAAATGTTTATGATTCTTTCCTTGGGGCGCAGGACGGACCTAAAAATTATGACAGGGACGTTTTAGTTTACCACGAAGGAGAAAAAGAAGGCTCCCTTTATCAGGTAAAAGCCTATTTTGAAGCAATCTGGAATGATTCGCTGTGTAAGACATGGAATGATAACCATTTGCTTTGGTTAATTCCCGGTGTAAAAAGGGCAGGGCAGGAACTGGAAAAACAGTACATTTCTCTGAAAAAACAGGAACCTGGATGGTTTCAAACCATATCATATCAAGAAAAAACAGTGGCGGCAAACCGGATTACACTGCTCTCAAACCCGACTTGTCTTTACAGCAAAGAACCGCAGGTGTTTTACGGTCTGTGCGAACTGATGAAGCAGGCCAAAAAAGAAGTTATCTGGCACACACCGTATATTATCAATAATGATTATATGTATGGTGAAATTGCAAAGATAGCCAAAGAGGTCCCTGAATTTACCATTATGACAAATTCAGTGAAAAATAACGGAAATCCGTTTGGCTCCGTGGATTATGCACTTCACAAGGATGAGGTGTTAAAGATGGGGGCGAAAGTGCTTGAGTACCACGGTGGTGTTTCTTACCACGGAAAGAGTGCGGTGATTGATGACAGGCTTGCAATTGTCGGTTCTTTTAACATGGATATGAAGAGTGCTTATCAGGATACAGAGTTAATGCTGGTGATTGACAGCAGGCCTTTGTGTGAGATATTGAAAAAAAGTTTTACTTCCTATCAAGAAGAAGCGGATGCAGCAGACGGTACAGTGGACAGTAAAGAGGAACTTTTTGATGATACAACAGGTGTGTTAAAAAAAGTTTCCAACTATGTAATCTCAAAGCTGAATCCGTATTTGCGATATTTGTTCTGATAATTTGTTGAAAAATTTGTAGAAATGGTGTATGATAAGGTGGACTATGAAAAAGTATGGAGGAATATCATGAGCGACAAGTTAAAAGTAGGTATCCTTGGCGGTACCGGTATGGTAGGCCAGCGTTTTATTTCGCTGTTGGAGAATCACCCTTGGTTTGAAGTAACAACAATTGCAGCAAGTCCAAGAAGTGCGGGGAAAACATATGAAGAGGCAGTAGGCGGCCGCTGGAAAATGCAGAAACCGATGCCGGAAGCGGTAAAAAATATAGTTGTAAAAAATGTAAATGACATTGAGGCAGTCAGCAGCGAAGTTGATTTTGTTTTTAGTGCCGTAGATATGACAAAAGAAGAAATCAAAAAGATTGAAGAAGATTATGCAAAAACCGAGACACCGGTTGTTTCTAACAACAGTGCACACCGCTGGACACCGGATGTTCCAATGATTGTACCGGAAGTAAATCCGGAGCATTTAGAGGTTATCGAGAGCCAGAAAAAACGTCTGGGAACAAAGAGAGGCTTTATCTGTGTAAAACCAAACTGTTCGATCCAGAGTTATGCACCGGCACTTACCGCATGGAGAAAGTTTGAGCCGACACTGGTTGTTGCTACGACTTATCAGGCAATTTCCGGAGCGGGAAAGACATTTAAAGACTGGCCGGAGATGGAGCATAATATTATTCCATATATTGGCGGCGAAGAAGAAAAGAGTGAACAGGAGCCGCTTCGTATCTGGGGTAAAGTTGAGAATGGACAGATTGTAAAAGCCGATGGCCCATTGATTACAAGCCAGTGTATCAGTGTACCGGTACTGGATGGACATACGGCTGCGGTATTTGTTAATTTTAAACAGAAACCAACGAAAGAAGAGCTGATTCAGGCACTTGTTGAGTTTAAGGGTGCACCTCAGGAATTGGGACTGCCAAATGCACCAAAGCAGTTCATTCAGTATTTAGAAGAGGATGACCGCCCACAGGTTGCTTTGGATGTAAATTATGAAAATGGATTTGGCGTTAGTATCGGACGTCTTCGAAAAGACGCATATTTTGACTGGAAATTTGTGGGACTTTCCCATAATACCGTACGTGGTGCAGCAGGTGGTGCTGTGCTGATGGCGGAACTTTTGAAAGCCAAAGGATATATAACAGCTAAATAAATTGGGAAAGGATGATGGGAATGAGTAAATTTCGTGTGCTGGTCAAAGGAATTGTGCAGTATCAGGATTCTTATTTAGCAGTGGAGCGCTGGTATGATGACCGTATTTTTGACCCTTATCAGTGGGAATTTATTGATGGGGAGATGGAATTCGGAGAGACACCGGAAAAAGCAGTAGAGCGCATTGTGGCGGAAAAAACAGGAGTGGCTGTTCAGGTAAATAAGCCACTGTACACCTGGGGATTTACCGCAGGTGAGATTTGTACATGTGGAATTGCTTTTCTGTGTGATGCACAGATGGATGAAGTGATTTTGGCAGAGGAACTTCGTGACAGTAAGTGGGTTCCAAAAAGCGAAATTGCTCAGGTAATCACCAATCAGGCAGTTGTTAAAGATATCGAGAAGGCGGGTCTGACAAGTAGTTTTGACCTGGATGATTTTGGAAAGGTGGATTTGTTTATTGAACCTATGGATTAAGAATGGACATGTTTTAGACCCTGCCAATCATCTGGATGAAGTATGTGATGTATATGTGAAAGAGGGAAAGGTTGCCTGTGTTGGCAGCCTTTCGTCGGATAAAATTCCAGACGAATGTACGGTGATTGATGCAGAAGGAAAATACGTGATGCCGGGACTTGTTGATTTGCATGTGCACCTAAGAGAACACGGTTTTGAGTACAAGGAAACAATTTATTCCGGTACGCACGCGATGGCAAAGGGCGGTTTTACAGCGGTTTGCCCGATGCCAAATACAAAGCCTGTGACAGATTCTCCGGCAATGATTGAAAAAATTCTTAAGATTGCCAAAACAGACAGTCCGATTCGTGTTTATCCTGTTGGGGCTGTTACGAAAGGGCAGCTTGGCGAGGAAATGACGGATATTGCCGGTATGGTAAAAGCAGGAGCAAAAGCAATTAGCGAAGATGGCAAGTCCGTGATGAATGCCGAAATTTACCGTGAAGCGATGAAAGAAGCAAAAAAAGCGGGAATTCCGGTGCTTGCCCATTGTGAAGATAAAAACATGGTAGGCCACGGAGCAATGAATGCGGGGGAAAAAGCCAAAGAACTTGGAATCTGCGGAATCACCAATGCGGTAGAAGATGTGATTGTGGCAAGAGATATTCTTCTTGCGAAAGAAACCGGAGTTCATCTTCATTTGTGTCACTGTTCAACAAAAGACAGTGTAAAAATGGTTCGTATTGCAAAAAAGGATGGCGTCAGTGTATCAGCAGAAGTATGTCCACATCATTTTGCAATGACAGAGGATGAAATCGCAGGAGACGATGCGAATTATAAAATGAATCCACCACTGCGAAGTGCTGCGGATGTAGAAGCTTTGGTGGATGGTTTAGCGGATGGCACGATGGAAGCAATTTCTACGGACCATGCGCCACACGGCGAAGAAGAAAAGAAACAGTCGATTGCAAAGGCACCGTTTGGAATTGTTGGTTCAGAAACGGCATATGCACTTTCTGTGACACATCTTGTGAAGACGGGAAAATTAACCCCGCTTCAGTTAGTTGAAAAAATGAGTACGAATCCATGCCGGATTCTTTCGGTACCAGGCGGAACACTTTCTGTGGGGGCACCGGCGGACATTACAATTGCGGATATGGATTCGGAATATGTGATTGATAAGAATACCTTTTTATCAAAAGGTAAGAACACACCATTTGATGGAGCAAAAGTCAATGGTCGTGTGTATTATACGATTGTAGGCGGAAACATTGTTTATCAATATGAATAAATGGAGGACACCATGATTGATCAATTAGTTGAAAAAATTAAAAAGACAAAGGCACCGGTTGTTGTTGGATTAGACCCTATGCTTTCTTATATTCCGGAATGGATTTTAAAAGATGCCATTTCAAAATATGGAGAGACCATGGAGGCGGCCGGAGAAGCGATTTGGGTATATAACAAAGGAATCGTGGATGCGGTTTATGATTTGATTCCGGCTGTAAAACCTCAGATTGCCATGTATGAGCAGTTTGGAATTCCGGGACTTGTGGCTTTTCAGAAAACAGTAAATTACTGCAAAGAAAAGGGACTGGTTGTTATCGGTGATGTGAAACGTGGCGATATTGGTTCGACTTCAACGGCTTACGCAAATGCTCATTTGGGCAGTGTTTGCCGTGGCTTTGATGAGGATATGATTACGGTCAATCCGTATCTTGGTACCGATGGTGTGAAACCATTTGTTGATGTCTGCAAAGAGGAAAAGAAGGGTATTTTTGTTTTGGTAAAGACTTCAAATCCATCTTCCGGCGAATTTCAGGATAAGTTAATCGATGGAAAACCATTGTATGAGTTAGTTGGTGAACATGTGGCAAAATGGGGCGAAGATTGTGTTGGCTCCTGCGGTTACAGCGAGGTAGGTGCGGTTGTTGGTGCTACTTATCCGGAAATGGGTAAAGTGCTTCGTAATATTATGCCAAAAAGTTATATTCTGGTGCCGGGTTATGGTGCACAGGGAGGAACAGCAGATTCTCTTCGTCCATACTTCAATGAAGATGGACTTGGCGCAATTGTAAATTCATCCCGTGGTATTATTTGTGCTTACAAACAGGAGAAGTATGCTTCATTTGGTGAGAAAAATTATGCCGATGCTTCTCGTCAGGCAGTAATTGACATGATTGAGGATATTAACCGTATTTTCTAATGATTTTAGAAAATAGTTTTGGAAAGGAAATGATGATGGCAAAGATACAGTGTATGGAAAAGGTAACGGAAGTTTCTGTTCTTGCAGAGGGGATTGTATCCATGTGGCTGTCGGCTTCGGGAGTTGCAAAATCGGCAAAACCGGGACAGTTTATTTCGCTGTACTGCGATAATTCGGATACACTTCTTCCACGTCCGATAAGTCTTTGTGAAGTGAATCAAAAAGATGGTCTTCTCCGCATTGTATTCCGCATTGTTGGTGCGGGAACAAAGGAATTTGCGGCGAAAGAAAAGGATGATGAAATCCGGATTCTCGGACCTTTGGGAAATGGATTTCCATTGGATGCTTGTGAAAAAGACAAGACGGCAGTGTTAATTTGTGGTGGAATTGGAATTCCGCCGCTTTTGGAACTTGCAAAGCAATTGCCTTGCAAAACAACGGTGGTGGTTGGTTACCGAAATGCCGATACTTTTTTGCGGGAAGAATTGGAAGAGGCGGCAGACCGTGTTGTAATTGCTTCAGATGATGGCAGTATAGGAATAAAAGGAACTGTTTTGGATGCCATGGAAGCAGAAGGTGTGACCGGAGACTGTATTTTTTCCTGTGGACCAACGCCGATGCTTCGCGGTGTGAAACAATGGGCTTTTGAAAAACAGATTCCGGCGTGGATTTCAATGGAAGAAAAGATGGCGTGCGGTATTGGTGCCTGTCTTGCCTGTGTGTGTGAGTCAAAGGAAATCGACTCGCATTCAAAAGTGAAAAATAAACGTATCTGTAAAGATGGTCCGGTCTTTTTATCGACAGACATTGAGTTATAAGGAGGAGGAAAATGAGCAAACAGTTAGAAGTAAATTTCGCGGGAATCACGTTTCCAAATCCAATAACGACGGCGTCCGGTACATTCGGCTCCGGACTCGAATACAGTGAATTTGTGGATTTGAAGAAACTTGGTGCCGTGACGACAAAAGGTGTTGCCAATGTGCCGTGGTCCGGAAATTCGACACCGCGTATTGTGGAAACTCACGGTGGTATGCTCAATGCTATTGGGCTTCAGAATCCGGGAATTGATACTTTGATTGCACGTGATTTGCCATATCTGTATGAGCATGGTGCACATATTAT
>OJME01002759.1_pt1 | contig 11221 bp, 6 predicted proteins | sample 1597151 | NCBI WGS metagenome assembly OJME01 (sample SAMEA2452118, study PRJEB22498) | human gut metagenome | biome: human feces; feature: human gut; material: feces | place: Australia | collected 2012
TTTCCAGAGGTCCGGGAAGACGTGAGATCGGTCACGGCGCTCTGGCTGAGAGAGCACTTGTTCCGGTTCTTCCATCAGCAGAAGAGTTCCCATATGCAATTCGTGCCGTATCTGAGACATTCGAGTCTAATGGTTCTACATCTCAGGCTTCCATTTGTGCATCCTGTATGGCACTTATGGCAGCAGGTGTTCCGCTTAAGGCTATGGTTGCAGGTATTTCCTGTGGTCTTGTTACTGGCGATACCGATGATGATTACATCGTTTTGACTGATATTCAGGGTCTTGAGGACTTCTTTGGCGATATGGACTTTAAGGTAGCAGGTACTCATAAGGGTATCACTGCAATCCAGATGGATATCAAGATTCATGGTCTGACAAGAGCCATCATTGAGGAGGCAATTGCAAGAACAAGAGAAGCAAGATTCTATATCATGGATGAGGTTATGTCCAAGGCAATCGCAGAGCCGAGACAGACAGTTGGAAAGTATGCACCGAAGATCGAAATGATGACTATTGATCCGGCTACAATCGGTGATGTTGTTGGAAAGCAGGGTAAGGTAATCAATCGTATCATCGCTGAAACTGGCGTAAAGATCGATATCACAGATGATGGAAATGTTTCTATATGTGGTACAGATGCCGATATGATTGCAAAGGCAATGAAGACCATTGAAATCATCACTAGCGATTTCGAAGAGGGACAGGTTCTTGAGGGTACTGTTATCAGTATCAAGGACTTCGGCGCATTCCTTGAGTTCGCACCAGGCAAAGAGGGTATGGTTCATATCTCCAAGATGTCTGATAAGCGTGTAGAGAAGGTTGAGGATGTTCTTTCCTTAGGACAGGTTGTAAAGGTTGTATGCCTTGGTAAGGATAAGATGGGCAGATTCAGCTTCAGCATGAAGGACGTAAAATAAAATTTTAAGAAAAAGATGTTGTTGAATTTCGGCAGCATCTTTTTCCACTTTTGATCTTACAAACAATTTGAGAAAGGTATGGTTTTTATATGGAAAAGTTACTTAACATTATTTCCAGAGAGATTGGAGACGCATTTGAAGCTTGCGGTTATGAGCGCGAGCTTGGACGCGTTACCGTATCTAATCGTCCGGATCTGTGTGAATATCAGTGTAATGGCGCAATGGCTGGTGCAAAGAAATATCACAAAGCTCCTTTTATGATAGCAGATGAGGTGGCAGAGAAGCTGCAGTCTTCAAAGGTAGTAAAGGATGTAGCATCTGTAAAGCCAGGATTTTTAAATTTCAATCTTGATAATGAATACTTGGCATCTTATATTAATCAGATGAAGACAAGTAAGAAGCATGGAATTGAGCTGTCAGCACCAGAGAAGATTGTAATTGACTACGGCGGACCAAATGTAGCAAAGCCGCTTCATGTTGGTCATCTGCGTTCTGCAATTATCGGAGAGAGCGTAAAGAGAATCCTTCGTTATGCAGGAAATGAAGTTATTGGTGATGCACATCTTGGTGACTGGGGCCTTCAGATGGGTCTGATCATTACTGAGTTAAAGGAGAGAAAGCCAGATCTTGTTTATTTTGATCATGAATATACTGGTGAATATCCCAAAGAAGCGCCATTTACAATCTCTGAGTTAGAGGAAATCTATCCGTGCGCAAGCGGCAAGGCAAAGGCAGACGAGGAGTTTGCAAAGCGTGCACATGATGCAACTGTTATGCTGCAGAATAAGGATCGCGGCTACACTGCGATTTGGAATCACATTTTGAAAGTTTCCATCGAAGATCTTCAGAAGAACTATAGCAAGCTGGACGTTCACTTTGATCTGTGGAAGAAAGAGAGTGATGCACAGCCGTATATTCCGGACATGGTTCAGATGTTAAAGGATAAGGGACTGGCTTATATTTCAAATGGTGCACTCGTTGTTGACGTTGCAAAGCCGGAGGATACAAAGGAAGTTCCGCCGTGTATCATCTTAAAATCAGATGGTGCAAGTCTTTACCAGACAACAGATCTTGCTACCATTGTAGAAAGAGAAAAGCTGTTTAAGCCAAACCGCATTATTTATGTTGTTGATAAGCGTCAAGAGATGCATTTTACACAGGTATTCCGCGTATCCAGATTGGCAGAGCTTGTTCCGGAAGATACAAAGCTTCAGTTTTTGGGCTTTGGAACTATGAACGGAAAGGACGGAAAGCCGTTTAAGACAAGACAGGGCGGTGTTATGCGTCTTGAGCACCTGATTCGTGATATTAACGATGCAGTTTATGATAAAATCATGGCAAGTCGCGATGAGGATGAAGAGACAGCACGCGAGAATGCAAAGATCATTGGTCTTTCTGCAATTAAGTATGGTGATTTGTCTAATCAGGCATCAAAGGATTATGTCTTTGATGTAGATCGTTTCACTTCTTTCGAGGGAAATACAGGTCCGTACATTCTGTATACCATCGTAAGAATCAAATCTATCTTAAAGAAGTTTGGTCAGGAGATTCCAACTGCAATCACTGTGCCGAACGGTGCCGCACAGAAGGCACTTATGCTTGATATGACAAGATTTTCAGATGTATTTGCACAGGCAAGTGCTGAGTATGCACCACATAAGCTGTGTGCATATATCTATGATTTAGCAAATGATTTCAATCGTTTCTATCATGAGACAAAGATTTTGGCAGAAGAAGATCAGGATAAGAAGAATGGTTACATTGCTCTGATTTCTTATTGCAAAGATATTCTGGAGACCTGCATTGAACTGTTAGGATTTAGTGCACCAGAGAAGATGTGATGCAACAGTTCACGCGTTCAGACAAATTCGAAAAATCCCATGCTTGCATGAGGATTTTTTGAAGTGGCTGAACGAAAGGAACTGTTTTATAAAATAAAAACCTTTAGTGTATATGGGGAGAAGTATGGAGAAAACCTACGAAATGCTGCAGCAGTATGCGGTAAACTCTTTGGAATATCAGAAAGGACGTGCCCTTCATCAGCGCGGACAGGCAGCTTTGTCAAGCGCTGAGGAGGCACATGGAAGAACACAGATACAGGCAACGGTTAGAGATTTAAGCAGACGCTATGATGTAGAGGTGACAATACAATCAACAGGTCTTGCAGCTGATGGAAATTGGGGAGACTTTGATATAGAGGAGTCTTCATGTTCCTGCGGCGAGTATCATACACCGGGAAAACTTTGCCGTCATGAGATTGCGGCAGTTTTGCAATATTTTTGTGAGGGAGAGCTTGTATCAAGTGTTCATACCTCAGCTGCCTGCATAAGTATGATTCAGGCATACGAGAAGCGTTATACGCTGCAGTATCAAAAATCCAATATTTCAGATGTAAAAGTAGTACCAAAGTTTGTGACAGAGGGAAAGAAAATCGGGCTGGAATTTTTTGCCGGAACACGTCATCTTTATCCTATTCGCGATCTGACTGCCTTTAAACAGAGCTATCAAAAAGGTGAGGACATTTCTTTTGGTAAGCAGCTTTCGTATCCAAACTGTGAATATTCCTATGATTCTGATTCGGCAGCATTGATTCAGGTCATTTGTCTGCAGATTGATTCCTATTTGAATCATTGGTCTCAGCAAGAAAAATATACATTTGATAGGAAAATTTCAAATGTTGAGCTTGAGGAAGGCTTTGCCGATTTGTATATGAAAGCATTTTGCGGCAGAGAGCTTGAACTAATCGAGGATGGCAAGAGCCGTATGGTTCATGTTGTAAAGGAAAATCCTCAGGTAAAACTGATATTAGAGAAAAAGGGAAAGGATGGCGCAAGACTGTGGCTTCCAGATAAGTGGAAGTTAGCAGAGGGAAATCGCCATATCTATCTTTTTGGAGAAGATACAGTTTATATTTGTGATGAGTATTACAGCCGCGCTCTTAGGATTTTCTACAGAAATCTGCTGCAGGTTGCTTATCCGGGAAGCGGATATATGGATATTAACAATAGTGATTTTCCGTCATTTATTCATTATGTGCTTCCGGAGATTCAGGAAAATATTAATTTGGAATGCCGCGACTTGTCGCTGGAGGAATTTGTTCCGCCAATGCTTCAGGTGAAATTTACCATAAATTTGTGGGATATTCTTGAGCTGAAGATGGAGACACGCTATGGCAAAAGAATAGTTCATCTTGGTGAAAAGTCAGATACGAACCTTGTGCGTGATGTGGAAAAGGAGCAGGCATTAAAGGATCTTCTTGAAAGATATCTTCCAAGCATGGAAAAAGATGAAGAAAATGGTCAGGAAGATTGCGAGCGCTATATTATCGAAAATGGAGATGATATTGGACGCTTTTTGGAGTTTTGCCTGCCGCAGCTATATTCATTTGGAAGTGTTGTGCTAGAAGATGGTCTGGCTGATCTTCATTTTGATGAGGCACCTCAGATCAAGGCTGGTATGCGCTTTATGGATCATTTTTTGGAGCTTGGCTTTGAGAGTGATGAGTTAAGTGAAAAGCAGTTAAAGGATGTGCTTAGGGCTTACCATGAAAAACAGCATTATCATCGTCTTGAGGATGGCAGAATCTTAAAGCTAAGTGATGAGTTTGCTGATAAGCTGGCAGAGTTTGAGGATGTGATGGATATTGATGCCCGTGAAGCAGTTGACAGGCCAGTGAGTCTTCCAGGGTATCGCTTCTTATTTGCAGATGAGATGCTTGCGTCTATGCAGGGCATTGATTATCAGCCAGGCAAGGAAATTCGCGACATGGCAGAGCGCATGAAACGCACTGAGCTGGAAATGTATCCAGTTCCAGAAACTATTGGAGCAACGCTTCGTGAGTATCAGATCTATGGATATCGTTGGCTTAAAATGCTGCAGGATTACCATTTTAATGGAATATTGGCAGATGATATGGGTCTTGGAAAAACTTTGCAGACGATTACACTGCTAGTATCTGATCAGGGAAAGGGAAGCTCAATTATTGTCTGTCCGGCATCACTTATTTATAACTGGCAGCATGAGCTGGAATTATTTGCATCAAACTTGCGCATTCAGGTTGTGGCTGGAAATGCAAAAGAGAGAAAAGAACTAATTGAGCAATATACATCGTATGATGTTTTGATTACGTCATACGACCTTCTTCGCCGAGATCTTGAGATCTATGAAGGCTGTAAATTTTTCTATCAGATTCTTGATGAGGCACAGTATATCAAAAACCATATGACAATGAATGCAAAGGCTGTTAAGCAGATAAATGCAGCATATCGTCTTGCTCTTACGGGAACTCCGATTGAAAATAGTTTAAGTGAGCTGTGGAGTATTTTCGACTATCTGATGCCAGGTTATCTGTACAGCTATACACGTTTTAGAAAACAATTTGAGATGCCGATCATGAAAAATGAGGATGCAGCGGCGAGAAATCGCCTGCGAAAAATGACAGCACCATTTTTGCTTCGAAGATCAAAGTCTCAGGTGCTTTCAGACCTTCCTGAAAAGGATGAAAAGACTATTTATTCTGGAATGGAAGATGAGCAAAGAAAGCTGTATCTTGCTGCCCATAAGCAGCTTGTTGATCAGCTGCAGGGTATTGACAGTGCATATTATGAGAAGAACAAGATATTTATCTTGAGTCAGCTGACAAAGCTTCGTCAAATTTGTTGTCATCCAGCGCTTTGCTACGATGATTATCAGGGAAGCTCTGCTAAGCTTGAGGCATGTATGGAGCTTGTGCAGCGTGCTGTAAAGGGAAAACATAAGGTATTATTGTTCTCTCAGTTTACATCAATGTTAGATCTGATTCGTGAGCGCTTAGCTGAGCAGAATACAAAGTATTATTGTCTGACAGGAAATACAGATAAGCAGGAGCGTCAGCGCCTTGTTGATGAGTTCCAGAATGATGATACACCTGTATTTTTGATTTCACTAAAAGCCGGCGGCACGGGATTAAACTTAACGGCGGCAGATATTGTAATTCACTACGATCCGTGGTGGAATGTGGCAGCACAGAATCAGGCAACTGACCGTGCACACAGAATTGGACAGAAAAACACAGTAACGGTGTACCGTTTGATCGCAAAGGACTCTCTCGAGGAGGGAATAATAAAGCTCCAGGAGTCCAAGAAAGCATTATCAGACGATATTCTTTCCATGGACTTCGGAGCTATTGCGTCGATGTCTAAGGATGAGCTGTTAGCTCTTCTTTCTACGGGAGAGGTAGCTAATCAGGCAAAGTAACATAAATACTGCCATAATAACAATAAAAATAGGCATATATTTAAGGGTGGCATTCCACATCGGAGTCTTAAACAGGGCAACGCTGTAGGTGTCACCCTTATATGATTTAATGGAATACGTGACCAAATTGTTATCGCCGCTTGATCCTGCATCAGAGAGTTTTTTGCTTTCTGCATTTCTGACAATCAATGATGAATAACCATCTGGAAGAGATACAGTTACAGTATCCAAAACTTTTGCATATGATGCAGTATCTTTTGAAAGCTGTGCGCTTAATGTGACTTCTTTTTTGGAAAGTTCAGTTTCGCGCTCGGTCCATGCAAATGCAGAAGATCCGGCCGGAACGGTGACAGTATACTGATGAACGAGGAAACGCTTCTGCTGGGTCAGCCAGTCAATTGTCGGAAGCAGATCGATAGAAACTGTTACTGAGCTTCGGCCAAAGTAGTCAGCCAGATTGGAAAGAAGAAGCTCTGGTGTTGCCTGTGTGTTGTCTTTATTTTGATCCAGATACCAGTCACAGCAAAATTCAAGGTAGGATTTCAGATCAGAGGATTCATCGTCCATTGAGAATTTCTCAGCATCGGTCTTAGCATTTTCATTCTCAATTAGTGAAACAGTGAAATCAGTATTTTCTTTTCCAGTCAGGAAAACATAGCAGTCAAAGAAATTTTCACTAATAGAAAGCTCATAGCCATTGTCTGTTGTGGAATAGCTGCAGCCGAGCGGATAAATATGGCAGCTGTCACTAAGCCCTGAGATAGACAGACATACTTTTTCATTAAGTACAGAATCAGTGAGAGGCCTTGACAGGTGATAGAGGACACCCTTATCCTCTGGGATTGCAGTATTGTAAATCTGACCCTGATACAGTTCGTCAAGCGTCAGAGTACTTTCACCAAGTCCGTTTGCTGAAAATAAAGGAGAATAGTATGACGATTCCTCAAAGGAAGCAGTATCAGTATCTGCAAACAGATCAAGCAATTTAAGTGCATCGCTGTCTGTTGTATCGTATGCATGTGCATAGAAGTTATACAGCTTTTCTGGTTCTGATGCCAATGATGCAATCTGTGGAATCAGAATGTCAAACGAAACATCGGTATCGGATTCATTTTGAATCAGATAGTTGTCTTTCATCAGATTATTGTCGTAATCCAGACAGATATTGTGTGTCACCTTGACGTCCTCTGGTTGTTCATCTGTACTATACAGACCGGATGTATACAGTGGTGTAGAAAAAACTTCTGTAGCATTTGCAGCGTCAGCAGAACTTGTGCTTTCAGCAAATGTACAGATTGTGCCGGAAAAACAAGTTCCGGCTGCAAGAATTAAAGCGGTAAATTTAGTCGTATGCTTTAACATGGAAAACCTGACCTTTCTATTGCATGATGGAAGCATTTAATGCTATAATAAGAACATCCAACTCACTTAAAACGAAGGAGGAACTATGGCAGTTGACCTACACACGCATTCCTGCTGTTCAGATGGCTCTCTTACACCGTCTGAGCTGATGGAACTTGCATATGAGAAAAAGCTTTCGGCAATTGCATTGACAGATCATGATACTGTAAGTGGTATCAAGGAGGCAAAGAAGGCAGTAGAAGATCTGTCCATTACATTAATTCCAGGAATTGAGATTTCCAGTCTATATGATCTTGGAAATGTTGTGAAAGAATTTCACATTCTTGGTCTTGGTGTTGATGAGACAGACGTACAATTTTTAAAAAAGTTGGAGCAATATGGTGCGCTTCGTCAAGAAAGAAACGAGAAAATGCTGCGTCTAATCAGCGAAAACGTTTGCAATATTGACAAGGACGAATTTTATGCTCGTTTTGACCGATCTGTAATCACGAGAGCTCATTTTGCACAATATCTTTACGAAAAGGGTATCGTATCATCTGTAAAAGAGGCATTTGACCGCTACCTTGGAGATGGAAAGCCGTGCTACATTCCGAAAGAAGGAGTAACTGCAAAAGAGGCAATTACCTGTATTCGTGAGGCAGGAGGACATCCAGTTTTGGCACATCCACCGCAGTATCGTCTTAGTCTGACCGTATTAGATAAGGTCATAAAGGACTTAAAGGCATGTGGATTAGAAGGAATCGAGGTTGTCTACTCTACCTATACAAATGCGCAGGAGCGGGAACTTCGTACACTTGCCGTAAAAAATGAGCTTCACATGACCGGAGGTTCAGATTACCATGGAACTCCTAAGCCAGATATTCAGCTTGGGACAGGACTGGGAAATCTTTATGTACCGGATGCACTTGCAAATTGGCTGCTTGCATAAATGCTTATTTTATAATAATAACATAAACAGGAATTGATGTCCAGTAAGAAAGGGGATTTACCATGATACAGGAAGAAATCCAGAATTGGATCTACGAAATAAAGGAGGTGGATGCGCTCAGTGCAAAGGCACTTCTGCGTGTTTACGAGCAGCTTGGCTTAAGTGCAGCTGCAGATCGTCTTGGTGCAATAAGCAGCGAGCAGACAAATGTAGAATATGCCAGTGTTTGGTTGTGGGCTGTTGATCGAAATCCGGAAAGACGCGAATCATTAAATAAAATTCGCGAAGAGCTGACTGCGAAATATTGCAGCGAAAATAGTAAAGATGTTCACTTGACAGGTCAGCAGGTGTTCTACGAACTTAGTTTCTTTACAGAGTATGAGACTAAATATGGTACACTCCAGTATTACGAGAATATTTATCGCCAACTGTGTCAGGTAGAGAAAACGCAGCGTGATGGCTGGTATCTGTATGGTTTGACACAGATTAAAAAGGCAATGAAAGAGGGTGTTTTTGAGTATCAGGCTCAGATCACCGATCTTTTCAAAGAGACATTTTCTGTGCTTAGAGAAAATTTTGCCACACTTGATGCACTGCAGAGAATTTTGATTGTGGCAGCCGCTTATGAGGCATGCAGTCAGAAAATTTTACTTCCTTATAAATATCAGGAGTTACTTTTAGAATGGTATCGTGTGATTTGCCGTCATGAGCGCAATAATGATCAGCTTGAGGCTGCAATGGTGCTGATGGAGATGGCAAAGCAGAAATTAGAGGCATAACGAAACTGTAATTACATTTAAAGGAGTATATCATGAATTTTCATATATTATTTTGCTCATCCCGACATGTGACAATTGAGTTAGATGAGGATGCAATTTACGAAACTGCGAGCTACGAAATTTGGGTAAATGGTCGCTTAAAGGGTGTTTTCCACAGAATGATTCAGACAATCGATGGGCTGCTTCCAGATACTGATTATGAGATTATGCTGGTGCGTGCAAATGAAGCCTCTGAAACAGTTACATTTCATACCGAGCCGGAACCAATCACATTAAACGTCAGAGATTTTGGCGCATTTGGTGATGGCGTTCATGACGACACAAGCGCAATTCAGGCAGCTATTCTTTGTTGCCCTAAGAATGCAAGAGTTTTGATTCCAAAGGGCACTTATCCTGTAACAGCGCTGTTTTTAAAGAGTGATATGATTCTGGAGCTGCAGGAAAATGCAGTGTTAGCAGGTATTTATGACCGTGCGCGTACACCGATTCTTCCAGGACAGATTGAGTATGACAACGAGGATGGATATTATAATCTTGGAAGCTGGGAGGGAAATCCTATTGACAGCTTTGCATCAATGATTACAGGAATCCATGTAAAAAATGTTACTATCTGCGGTAAGGGTGTTCTTGATGGCCGCGCTGATTTTGAGAATTGGTGGAGCCGTCCAAAGGACAAGATTCGTGCCTGGAGACCAAGAATGATTTTTCTAAATCATTGTGAAAATATTACTGTTGTAGGTGTTACAGTACAAAATTCACCGGCATGGAATCTGCATCCATATTTTTCAAATCAGATTCGATTCTTAGATATGGAAGTAAAGGGACCGGCAAATTCTCATAATACAGATGGCTGTGATCCAGAGTCCTGTACAAATGTTGAGATTGCAGGCGTTCATTTCTCGGTAGGTGATGATTGTATTGCAATTAAATCAGGAAAGATTTATATGGGCAAGAAATTTAAGGTTCCGTCAAAGCATATCCATATTCGTCAGTCCTGGATGCAGGATGGTCATGGCGCAGTCACGGTAGGAAGTGAGATTGCGGCAGGTGTTGATGATATTCATATTTCAAAGTGTCGTTTCTCAAACACAGACAGAGGTCTTCGTGTAAAAACAAGACGCGGACGCGGAAAAGATTCTGTATTAAAAGGCATTGTATTTGAAGATCTTGAGTTAGAAGGTGTAAAGGCACCATTTGTAGTAAATAGCTTTTATTTCTGCGACCCAGATGGCCGTACAGAGTATGTTGGAACAAAAGAGGCGCTTCCAGTTGATGAACGTACACCAAAGATTGAATCTATTGAGTTTCGCAATATTGTATGCCACAATGCACATTATTGTGGTGCGTACATCTATGGTCTTCCAGAGCAGAAGATAGAGCGTCTTGTATTTGATAATGTTTCTATCACATATGCAAAAGAGGCACAGACAGGCGTTGCAGCCATGATGATGGGATGCGAGCCGGCAAGCAGACTTGGACTTGTGATTGGAAATGTTAAAAATCTTGTACTTCATAACGTCTCAATTGACGGTCAGGAGGGCGAGAGACTTTGCCTTAGCGGTGTTGAAAATGTAGAAGAAGAGCAGGATTAATTCTGACAAAGATGTTTTTACGTGCCCCTGGTGCTGCAAGCACCGGGGGTATTTTTATATTCATCTAAATCTGTGTCATGTCGTGTCATATTTCGTGTCATATAGATGACTAAAATGAAAAAATAGAATATAATAAAAAAGCCCCGAAATCCCTTATTTTAAGCGGATTCTCGAACATTCCAGTAATTATGCGGATATTAACAAAAAGCGGAGCGAGTGGGATTTGAACCCACGTGCCCGGAAACGGACAACCGCATTTCGAGTGCGGCTCGTTATGACCACTTCGATATCGCTCCAACTAGCAGATTAGCGTCTGCACTATCTGTTAGTTTACAATAAAAAAGGGTTGTTTGTCAAGCAGATTTTTATGACTTGAATTTTGTATAAATTCGTCTTTTTGTAAGATAC
>OJME01002761.1_pt1 | contig 11216 bp, 9 predicted proteins | sample 1597151 | NCBI WGS metagenome assembly OJME01 (sample SAMEA2452118, study PRJEB22498) | human gut metagenome | biome: human feces; feature: human gut; material: feces | place: Australia | collected 2012
AGGTATTGAGGCAATGGAAAACTACTATCGAAGCGTCGGTATGCCAACAAGTCTGTGTGAACTTGGCATCCATGCAACTGAGGAACAGATCAAAGAGATGGCAGACAAATGCAGCTTTTATGGAAAGCGCACGGTCGGCGTGATGAAGAAGATTGGAGCACCAGAGGCAGCAGAAATTTACCGCATGTCAAATGATAAGAGCATTCCGCTGTACTCAAGATAAGAATTTCCAAAAAGAATTGACGAATGATAGGGCAGATCAAAACGGTCTGCCTTATTTTTTATAGGCATATCATTCCTTTTCATGTGTGAATGGTCTGCCAGTTTTTTTTGTGCAGCTAATTCAGGCTATGATATTGTCTTGCGGATTGCAGAAAAAGAATTGACGAATCGCTTTTTACATTATATAATATAATACAAGAATAAGTACAGAAAACTGTACACAATAAGTCGGAAGGGGATGAATCATATGTTAGCAGTTAATTATACGAATTTGAGAGATAACATGAAACACTACATGGATCAGGTCACAGATGATTATGAAACCATGATTGTTACGAGAAAGAATAATAAAAATGTTGTCATCCTGTCAGAAGAAACCTACAACAATCTCATGGAAAATGTGTACGTAATGGGAAACAAGGCAAATTATGACTGGTTAATGGAGTCTAAGGCACAGTTGGAAAATGGACATTGTGCTACACATGAGCTTATTGAGGTGGATGATGAATAAAGTTTTTACAGAAAATGGTTGGGCGGATTATACATTTTGGGAGACGGAAGATCGAAAAACGTTAAAGAAGATTAATAAGCTGATAGAAGATATTTGCCGAAATGGAAATGAAGGAATCGGAAAGCCGGAAGCGCTGAGTGGAAATCTTGCTGGGTATTGGAGCAGGCGCATTAACGATAAGGATAGGCTTATCTATAAAATTGATGAAAATAATGTTTTTATATTGGCTTGTCGATATCATTATAGTGATAAGTAAAAAATTTAATTAGCAAGCTTCGTTTCAGAGAGGAAGGGTAACATTATGGAGTCAAAGCAAACAATTAAATTGCATTGCCTGGAAAGCAGGACCGCATCTGGTTATGTGACATTTGGAAGCTATTGGGAAAAAGGTACATTGGTCATTCCAAATTTTAAGAATGATGGGATGGATTCTTTTGTATTACAAAATGAAAATAAAGAATCCATTCCAGTGCAGTCACGTATCACGGCATGGTGGCCAGATGGAAGTATCAAGTGGGTAGCCCATACGGCAGATGCATCGAAGATGGGGCAAGAGGCTGCACTGACAGCACAAATCAAATCAGGAGAAGTTAGTGAAGAAACGGCTGAGCTAGTTTCCATGATTATCCGAAGAGACGATAACTGGCTGTACATAGACAATGGCGTCCTTTCTTTGAAAGTCCCAACAGGGAAATACAAGGCAGATACTTTGGCAGAGGATATTTTCTTAAATGGAAAGCTGCGCGTAAAAAAGGCATTACCAGTTCTTTATCTTGAAGAACAAGGCAATGAAAATAGTACAAATTTTGATCTTGACGGTCAGACAAAGGTGACGAGAGCCTATAAAGCAGCAATCAAAGCTGTAACAATAGAAGAAGATGGTCCACTTGCGTTAACGATAAAGGCAGAGGGTAGCTATCAGCATCAAAATCAAAATAAAATGAAATTCTGTATTCGCATGTACATCAATAAAGATAGCAGCGATATTCGCTTTGTTCATACCTTTTTCTTTGATGGAGACGAGCAAACAGATTTCTTAAAAGGACTTGGCATACGCTTTGATACTGTGCTGGAAGGGCGCCCTTATGAGCATCATATCCGCTTTGCAGGTGAATTGCCATTTAAAGAGGCTGCAATTTTATTAAACAGTTCTTATCCTCGTTTGCAGCCATCTGTCTTAAAAAAACAGCTTGACGGAAAAACGTGGGGCTACCCGGCAGACAGTGATGTCGAAAAGGCAGCAGCCGATCTTCCAGTATGGAACCGATATTTTCTTTATCAGGACAGTGCTGATCATTACAGAATCGGTAAGCAGACAAAGCCGCAGTGCTGTGTGCTTAGTGCCGCAGAAGGCAGACGTGCGCATGGAGCAATGGAGGTATGTGGTGAAAATGGAGGCATCCTTCTTGGTATCCGTGATTTCTGGCAGAAATATCCGTCTGGTCTTGAGGTGACAAATCTTGCTGATGACAACGCATCCTGCACGGCATGGTTTTATTCGCCAGAGGCCAAAAGCTTTGATTTTCGTCATTATGACACGAGAAGCTACCAGATGACATCATACGAAGGATTTCCTTGGCTTGGTGCAAGCCCAGAAGGAATAGCAGTTACAAGTGAGTGCACGCTCTCTGTGAGATCATCTTTAACTGAGGAAAATGAATTAAATACATTTGCGAATCGCGTAAATAAGCCGCCTGTTTATGTTGAATCACCAATAGCTTACCACGAAAAGCGAGCATTTGGCTACTGGAGTCTGTCAGAAAGAAAAACAGAGTCAGAAGCCTTCTTAGAGAATCAGCTTGATCAGCTATTTGATTTTTACAAAAATGAGATCGAGGCAAGAAAATGGTATGGTTTGTTTGATTATGGTGATGTTATGCATACGTATGATCCGATTCGTCATTGCTGGCGCTATGACATGGGCGGTTTTGCATGGCAGAACACGGAGCTTGTTCCGACCTATTGGCTGTGGCTGTATTTTCTTCGCACAGGAAGAGAAGATGTATTTACAGTGGCAGAGGCAATGAGCCGTCACTGTTCAGAAGTTGATTTTTACCACTTTGGACCGATGGCAGGTATCGGATCACGTCATAATGTGCGTCACTGGGGCTGTCCCTGCAAGGAAGCAAGAATTGCAATGGCGGCACATCACAGATTTCTCTATTATCTGACAGGGGATAGAAGACTGGAGGATATCTTTGATGAGCTAAAAGACAACGAACTGAGCTTCTTCAACAAAGATCCTTTGGGGGATTTTTATGACAAGCAGAATATGACCTATCCCAGTCACGCACGCAGTGGACCTGACTGGTCTTCTCTGTGCTCAAACTGGATGACCTGTTGGGAAAGAACGGGCAATACGAAGTACAGGGATAAGATCACGGTGGGACTGGAGGATATTAAAAAGGCGCCGCTTCAGCTTATATCTGGACCGGATTTTGAATTTGATCCCTCTACCTGTCATTTGCGTTACATAGGTGAGAGAACCACAGGAGGCAGCCACTTACAGGTATGCATGGGCGCACCGCAGGTATGGCTGGAGTTAGCGGATTTACTGGAAGACGAGACCTTTCATAAAATGCTGGCAGACCTTGGCAGGTTCTATTATCTGCCAAGAGAGCAGCAGATAGAAGAATCACATGGAATCATAGGTGACAGAGAGTTCACATTGCCATTTATGAGTGCAGTATTGGGCGCTTATGGAGCAATGTATGGTAAGAATGTATGGCTGGCAGACAGGACATGGCAGATTCTCTTACAGACGATGATACATGAGGGCAATCATGATGGTTTCCAGATTCAGTATCTGAAGGATTGTGGCAATCAGGCAAAGCTGGCAGAAATACCCTGGATTTCTACTAACTTTGCGGCACAGTGGTGTCTGAACGTTATTATGGTACTTGAGTTTATCCGGGATGCGCTGCCGCAGACCATGAAACAGGCGCAGCAGCTTACACAGGGTGGCGATGATTTCCTTTTTCATAAGGCGTAATATTCATATTAATTGCAAATACCTCGCCATTTATTATCTGTATATATGACTCTTTTATGGAACATTTTCCCTGTCGTATAGACTTAACCTCTGTTCCACACAGCTCCATACCTGCCTCTATCTTATCTTCTATAAAATAATCATAATAAGCCTTTTTATTATTAGCAATAAGTCTGTTGCCACTGGCACTATCCTTTGCCATCATATACCTCCTTATAATCAAAGCATGATAAAATTAATTATATCTGTCATCATAATCCTCTGCAAACATAAAGTCGATTGTTCTTGCTATCTTATTGGTTCCTATAGTCACAACATCAACCTTCTGTCCCAGCTTATATGTTTTGTGTGTCGTTTCATTTACCATCTCATAATGGTTCTCGTCAAATATATAGAAGCCTGACATATCATTTACAGATACCATTCCTTCTATTGTATTAGGAAGTTCGACATATATGCCCCAGTTAGTTACACCTGATATGACACCAGAGAACTTCTCACCCTTGAACTGCTCCATGTATTCAACCATCTTGAGCTTGTCAGTATCTCTTTCTGCCTCATCTGCCCTTCGCTCGGTAGCACTTGTCTGCTCCGCAACATCCGGAAGTATTTTATAGTAATGAGCTTTTCGCTTTTCGCTCATACCACCATGCAGACACTCTTTTATAATTCTGTGTATCTGTAAATCCGGATAACGTCTTATAGGTGATGTAAAGTGGCAGTAATACTTGGCTGCAAGTCCAAAATGTCCTATACATTCCGGTGTATACTTAGCTTTTTTCATTGAACGCAATGTAAGCCTGCTTATAAGATTTTCCTCATCTGAGCCTGATATTTTCTCTAAAAGCTTCTGAAGCTCCTTAGGATGTATCTCATCTGTTATGTGCATTGAATATCCAAAGTTATTGATAAATGTTGACAGCTTGATTATCTTTTCAGGGTCAGGATTTTCATGTGTCCTGTAAAGAAATGGAACTTCCTGCCAGAAATAATCCTCTGCAACTGTTTCATTAGCTACAAGCATAAAGTCTTCTATAAGCTTTGTTGCAACATTTCTGTCATAAGGCTCTATCTTAACCGGATGTCCCTTAGTATCAAGCACTATCTTAGACTCTGGAAAATCAAAATCTATCGAACCACGTGCAAATCTCTTCTTTCTAAGAAGCGCGGCAGCCTCCTCCATAAGCTTAAACATAGGAATTAATTCTTTATATTTTTCTATCTCATTTGCATCATTATCTTCAAGAATTTTCTTAACAGAGGTGTATGTCATTCTTCTGTCAACATTGATGACTGACTCACATATCTTGTGACCTACGACCACTCCATTTGAATTAATATCCATAAGACAGCTAAGTGCAAGTCTGTCGCAGCCTTCATTAAGCGAACATATGCCGTTTGACAGCTGGTGAGGTATCATAGGTATAACTCTGTCAACAAGGTAAACGCTTGTACCACGTTTTAACGCCTCTTTATCAAGCGCACTTCCCTCTATTACATAGTGGCTGACATCTGCAATGTGAACACCAAGATGATATATATCCCCCTCTTTTGTCAGCGATACAGCATCGTCAAGGTCCTTTGAATCTTCTCCATCTATAGTAACCATAACAACATCCCTGAGGTCGGTTCTTCCCGCCTTATCCTTTTCGTCCACCTCGTCAGGTATGCTCTTCAGCTGCTTTTTAACGCTGTCTGGAAACTCCTCCGGCAGGTCATATGCCTTGACTATCGACATAATATCTGTTCCCGGGTCGTCTATATGTCCTATGACTTCTGTAATTCTTCCCTCAGGATTTCTTCCACCTTTGCCATAGTCTGTTATCTTGACTATAACCTTGCTTCCGGTAACTGCGCCCTGCTCATGCTCCTTGGATACAAATATATCACATGCTATCTTCTGGTTATCAGGCACAACAAATCCGAAATTTTTATTTCTCTGGTATGTTCCCACAAGTGTCTTAATCTCATGGTCAACTATATCTATAACCTTTCCTTCTGCTCTTTTATCGCCCTTTTTAGGAAGTGTTATAACTATCTTGACTTTATCGTGGTAGAAAGCATTTTTCGTGTCGCTTGCCTTTATAAATATATCCTCATCCTGTCCTTCTACAGACACAAATCCAAAGCCCCTGCTTGTACTTTCAAATGTGCCTATAAGTGCAACATTGTCAGGCTTCATATACTTTCCTTTTTTACTTACTCCTATTGTTCCGTCAGCCACAAGTGCATCCAGTACTTCCTGCAGCTCGTATCTCTTATCCTTCGGAATACCAAGTAATATGGCTATTTCCTTTGTCTTCATAGGAACATATAATTCATTATTAAGGATAAGGTCAGCTATATTTTTCTTTCTTTCCTTGAAAATGTCTGTCTTCATCGTTGTCACCTCTGTTTCGTATTATAATTTTTTCTTTTAGCCTGCATTATGTCATAAATTATTTACTTTGCCGTGCAAGTCTAAGAAAGCAAAGCTTTCTTAGACTGTCGGACATTCGCCCTATACGATAAAATTCTAAAAAAGAACTCTGTGCAAGCACAGTTCTTTTTTATTCTTTTATCCTGCACGGCTCATTGTTTACGCACATTATATCACAAAACGCCCTTAAGATATATTATATCTTAAGAGCGTCCTCTGTAAACACTTAAATTAGAAATTAATATTTAAAATAATAGCAATAAGAACAAATAACACTGAAAGTACTTTTGTAATTGTTACAAGCTTTCCTTCCATAGAACGTCCCTTGTTCTTACCCCAGTATGTGTCTGCTGCACCACTGATTGCACCTGAAAGACCATTCTGCTTGCTTTCCTGCATAAGAACCACTACTGTTAAACATATACATACTAATATAAATATACCCATTAAGACTATTCTTAATGTATCAGCCCATGACATACCAAACATATATCAAACCTCCTAATAGATTGCAAAAATCACAATAAAGCTATTATACCAAATAAATAATAAATGTGCAACTAATATTTTACTGGTATGTGTAATAAATTTTATGATACATTTATATCATTACTTCTTAATAAGAAGTGATTCTCCTGTCATCTCGGCTGGCTGTTCAAGTCCCATTATCTGGATGAGAGTAGGTGCTATATCGCATAATCTTCCGCCTTCTCTTAATGTGTATGACTCATCATAGTTCACAAGAATAAATGGAACTGGGTTAGTTGTATGTGCTGTATGTGGTGCGCCTGTTTCGTAATCAATCATCTTTTCTGCATTACCGTGGTCTGCACAGATGAATAATACGCCGTCAACATCCTTAATAGCCTGTACTGCCTTTCCAACAAGTTCATCAATCTTCTCAACAGCCTTAACTGCTGCTGGAATAACGCCTGTATGTCCAACCATATCAGGGTTAGCGAAGTTGATTACGATAACATCATACTTGTCTGACTTTATAGCCTCAACAAGGTCCATACTAACCTCTGGTGCGCTCATTTCTGGCTTTAAGTCGTAAGTAGGAACATCCTTAGGTGAATTAACAAGAAGTCTGAATTCATCTACATTAGGGTCTTCAACACCACCATTAAAGAAGAATGTTACATGTGCGTACTTCTCTGTTTCTGCAAGACGAAGCTGCTTCTTGCCGTGTGCTGCAAGGAACTCGCCAAATGTATTCTTAATTTCTTCCTTCTTGAATGCTACAAGCTTGTTAGGAATAGACTCATCATAATCCTTGAAGCATACAAATGTTGTAGGAATATACTTTCTCTCAAAGCCTACGAACTTATCATCACAGAATGCTCTTGTCATCTCTCTTGCTCTGTCTGGACGGAAGTTAAAGAAGATAACTGAATCATTTTCCTTTACAACTGATAATGGCTTGCCGTTCTCTGTAATAACTGTAGGTACTACGAACTCATCTGTAACATCTGCTGCATATGAGTCTTCCATAGCCTTTACAGCGCTCTCAGCCTGCTTTCCTTCACCTGTTGTAAGTGAAAGATATGCCTGTTCAACTCTGTCCCAGTTATTATCTCTATCCATAGCATAGTATCTTCCTGCTAAAGAAGCTACCTTACCAACACCGATTTCTGACATTTTTTCTTCAAGCTGTGCAACAAAGTCCTTACCAGATGCTGGTGGAGTATCTCTACCATCAAGGAATGCATGTACATAAACATTAGATACACCATTCTTCTTAGCCATCTCTAAAAGACCATATACATGTGAAATGTGGCTGTGAACACCACCGCTTGATAAAAGACCGAAAAGATGAAGGTCTGAATTATTCTTCTTGCAGTTTTCCATAGCAGCAAGAAGCTCTTCATTGTTAAAGAAATCTCCATCTTCTATAGACTTTGTTATTCTTGTAAGGTCCTGATATATTATTCTACCAGCACCGATATTCATATGTCCAACTTCTGAGTTACCCATCTGTCCGTCTGGAAGACCTACATAACTGCCAGAAGCATTACCCTTTACAAAAGGATATTCCTTCATTAACTTATCCATAACAGGAGTATTTGCCATAGCAATAGCATTACCTTCTGTTTTGTCACTTAAACCATAACCATCAAGTACCATTAATACAACTGGTTTCTTACTCATATTAATCCTCCATTCTAACGCATGCGATGCGCCTTAAGCATAATCCAAAATAGCCGCTATATACTTATACTGTAAACTTATACTCATTTAATACACGCATAAATCCTAAACTTATATAACTGATAGCAACCTCTGATTTCACCTGTTGTATAATAGCATAATTATCTGAAATATGCAATTAGTGATAAATAAAATAAAGCAGGGAGTAACTACAAAACTTCCACCCTGTAGTTATTCCCTGCTTTACAGCCTTGTCCTCTTTCTTTACACTTATTATAACGCTTCATAATTAACAATATTACAGAAGTCTGGCTTAAGGCTTGCGCCTCCAACCAATCCACCATCTATATCTGGCTGTTCAAAAAGTTCTTTTGCATTAGATGCATTAACTGAACCACCATAAAGAATTCTTACTTTAGATGCTACCTCATCATCGTATATTTCCCTGATATTACCTCTTATAGCCTCGCATACTTCCTGGGCCTGTGCTGACGTGGCAACTCTTCCTGTACCAATAGCCCATATAGGTTCATAAGCAACTATACACTTAACTGCATCCTCTGGCGATACCTGTGCAAATGCCGCATTTATCTGCTTCTTTATGAACTCTAATGTTATTCCCTCTTCCCTCTGCTGGATAGTTTCACCACAGCAGATTATAGGTATAAGACCATATTCGATAGCCTTTCTTACCTTTCTGTTAATACATTCATCATCCTCGTTAAAATACCGTCTTCTCTCAGAGTGACCCAATATAACATATGATACTCCTGAGTCAACTAACATTCCCGGTGATATTTCCCCTGTAAATGCTCCCTTCTCCTCATAGTGCATATTCTCTGCACCAACCTTTATATCAGTATCTTTCACTGCTTCAACAACTGGTATTATGTCGATAGCTGGAACACAGAATACAACATCAACATCACTACCTGAAACTTTATCACGGAGCTCACCTACAAGCCTCACTGCTTCCTTTGGAGTCATATTCATCTTCCAGTTTCCTGCTACAATCTTCTTTCTCATACTAAAACCACGCCTCCATACAATATGTTACTGATTAATATTCAGTCGAATATTATGAATATATTATTAACAGCGATAATTCCTTGCTATCCTGCATAATTCATATCAACCACGCACAGTAACTATAATAACATCCTTAATAATATATAAAATAATTATTAAAAATGCTTATTTAGATATATGAATTATATCATAAAAATTTTAAAAAAGCCACTAATATTGTGAATATTTAAAATAAATACAATAATATATCCCATTATCATCACTACTTCTTATATTGTATTAAGTTGTATCGAAAATTATGTCTATTTTTACACAAAAAGGACCACATATATTAATATATGCGGTCCTTTTTGATAATTGTGCTCTGTAATTATAATAATATAACTACTTAAGCTATATGTTTATGTCAGTAAACACATTACTTATCATTAGCAGCTACAACACCTGGAAGCTCCTTACCTTCAAGGAACTCAAGTGAAGCACCACCACCTGTTGAAATATGTGTCATCTTATCACCGAATCCAAGGTTATTAACAGCAGCTGCTGAATCACCACCACCAATAATTGTAGTAGCATCTGTAAGCTGAGCTAATTCCCCTGCAACTGCAATAGTACCCTTTGCGAAGTTAGGAAATTCAAATACACCCATTGGTCCATTCCATACTACTGTCTTAGCATCCTTAAGAGCATCCTTGTAGAGCTCGCAAGTCTTAGGTCCAATATCCATACCCATATCATCATCTTCCTGGCATCCAGCTTCAACTACGTGGAAAGGAGTATCGTTCTTGAATTCCTTTGTTACTACTGTATCAATAGGAATAAGCATCTTAACGCCCTTCTCTTCAGCCTTAGCCATCATTTCCTTAGCGTAGTCAAGATAATCATCTTCAACTAATGACTGTCCAACGTTACCGCCATGAGCCTTCTGGAATGTATATGACATACCACCACCGATGATAAGTGTATCTACCTTATCAAGAAGGTTGTTGATAACTGAGATCTTTGATGAAACCTTTGAACCACCAAGAATAGCTACGAAAGGTCTAACTGGATTGTTTACAGCATTGCCAAGGAAATCTATTTCCTTCTGCATAAGGTATCCAACTACTGCTGTATCAACATACTTTGTTACACCAACGTTAGAGCAGTGTGCTCTGTGTGCTGTACCGAAAGCATCATTTACAAATACATCAGCGATTGATGCAAGATCCTTAGAGAACTCTTCACCATTCTTTGTTTCTTCTGCTCTGAAACGTGTATTCTCAAGAAGAATAACATCTCCATCGTTCATAGCTTCAACAGCAGCTCTTGCATTATCACCAACTACTGTATCATCTGCTGCAAACTTAACTTCCTGTCCAAGAAGCTCTGAAAGTCTCTTAGCAACTGGAGCTAAAGAGAAAGTCTTATCAGCTCCCTTTGGCTTACCAAGGTGTGAGCAAAGGATAACCTTGCCACCATCTGCTATTAACTTCTTGATAGTAGGAAGAGCTGCAACAAGACGTGTCTCATCTGTAATTCTGTCACCATCTAATGGTACATTAAAATCACATCTGCATAATACTCTTTTGCCTTTAACATTGATGTCATCTACTGACTTCTTATTAAGCATAATTAATTCCTCCAAAACAAACTTATTAAAATACCGGAGAATGAATTCTCATCTCCGGTATTATTACTAATTAAACATAATCAACCTTATAATGGTTAATACATCTATAATTACTTGCTTAATTCAGCGAAGTACTTAATTGTTCTAACCATCTGGCTTGTATATGAGTTTTCGTTATCATACCAAGAAACAACCTGAACCTGGCAACCACCATTTGGAAGTTCGTTAACCATTGTCTGAGTAGCATCAAATAATGAACCAAATCTCATACCAACGATAT
>OJME01002780.1_pt1 | contig 11117 bp, 9 predicted proteins | sample 1597151 | NCBI WGS metagenome assembly OJME01 (sample SAMEA2452118, study PRJEB22498) | human gut metagenome | biome: human feces; feature: human gut; material: feces | place: Australia | collected 2012
GCTTACCAAGCTGCACGAAGAATTCTTCCGCGGCAGCGTAACGGAATGCCTGGCATGGTTGGAAGCACAGCCGCCGCGCGGTGAGTTCTGCCTTGTTATAGCGCAGGGTGAGGCTGATGTACAGGAAGAAACGCAGGCAGCCGACCCGCTGGACGAAGTAAAGGCACTTATTGCGCAGGGCACGGATAAAAAAGCAGCGCTAACGCAGGTTGCCAAAGCGCGCAAAGTGCCAAAGCGCGAGCTTTATAACAGGTTATTGGATGAAGAATAAAAGTTTGGCGCTTGCTTTTGCACAGCGGCGCAGAATGTGATAAAATTACAAAGGAATTGTCTGCAAAAATCAGCATTGCAGGCGCTTACACCGTTAAAACAATATTAACATAAAAGAAGGGAAAGCACATGAGCAAGAACAGTTTTTATATCACTACCCCAATTTATTATCCCAGCGATAATCTGCACATTGGCCACGCTTACTGCACAACCATTGCCGATACCGTTGCCCGTTATCACCGCGCCAAAGGCGAAGATGTATTCTTTTTAACCGGCAGCGACGAACACGGCCTGAAAATTCAGCGCAAAGCAGCCGAAAAAGGCATTACGCCGATTCAGTATGTTGATGCAATCGTAGCCAACTTTAAAAAGCTGTGGAAAATGCTGAACATTTCCAACAACGATTTTATCCGCACCAGCGAAGAACGCCACCATAAAGTTGTGCAGGCTGTACTGCAGAAAATTTATGACCAGGGCGACATTTATAAAAAGAATTATGAAGGTTTGTACTGCGTTCCGTGCGAATCTTACTGGCTGGAACGCCAGCTTGTAGACGGCAAATGCCCGGACTGCGGCCGCCCGGTAGAAAAAATGGCGGAAGAAAGTTATTTCTTTAAACTGTCCAAATATCAGGATAGAATTTTGGAATATATTGAAACCCATCCTGATTTTATTCAGCCCGTTTCCCGCCGCAACGAGATGATTAACTTCATCAAACAGGGTTTGGAAGATTTGTGCATTACCCGTACAACTTTCGACTGGGGCATTCCCGTTCCGTTCGACCCGAAACACGTTGTTTACGTTTGGTTTGACGCACTCTTAAACTACTTTACCGCTATTGGCTACGGCACGGATGAAGAAAAGTTTAAAAAATTCTGGCCTGCCAATATTCACCTTGTCGGTAAGGAAATTGTACGTTTCCACAGCATTATCTGGCCGATTATGCTGATGGCAATGGGCGAAGAACTGCCGAAACAGGTTTACGGCCACGGCTGGCTTGTTGTTGACGGCGATAAGATGTCCAAATCCAAGGGCAATGTTATCGACCCGATTGCTTTAATTGAAGAATTTGGCCCGGATGCTATCCGCTACTTCCTGCTGCGCGAAATTACGCTCGGCAGCGACGGCAACTTCTCGCGCGACGCGCTGATTAACCGCATTAATGCCGACCTTGCCAATGACCTTGGCAACCTGCTGCACCGTACAGTAAGCATGATTGAAAAATACCACGGCGGCGTTGTAACGCATAAGGAAGGCACGGAAGCCGTTGATAAGGAATTTATTGCCCTTGTTAACGAAACTGTTGCCGGTTACAGTGATGCCATGGACCATATGGAACTGAACCAGGCTATTAAGGATGTATGGAACCTTATCGGCCGCGCCAATAAATATATTGATGAAACCGCACCGTGGATTCTGGCAAAAGACCCGGCACAGGCAGAACGCTTGCAGGCTGTTATGTACAACCTTGCCGAAGCGCTGCGCATTATTGCCATTTTGATTGCGCCGTTTGTGCCTGTTACCGCGCCGAAAATTTACGAACAGCTCGGCCTGGGCAAACCGGAAAGCTTCTTTATGGCAGACGCTGTTTGGGGCAAACTGGCAACCGGCACAAAAGTGCAGAAGGGCGAACCGCTTTTCCCGCGCATTGAAGTTACCGAAGCCGGTGAAACCGTAATTGCGGCTACCAAAAAAACTGCCGCCAAGGCAATTAAAGCCGAAGCTCCGAAGGCTGAAGCAAAAAAAGAAGCAAAACCTGCAGCGGCAGCAGCCGATGAAATTACCATTGATGATTTTGCAAAGATAGATTTACGTGTGGCAACCGTTGTTGCCGCAGAACGCGTGCCCAAAACCGATAAGCTGATTAAATTGCAGGTTAAAATCGGTGATGAGGAACGCACCATTGTAAGCGGAATTGCCCAGCATTATGAACCGGAAAACCTGATTGGCAAAAACGTTATTGTTATTGCCAACCTTAAACCGGCCAAACTGCGCGGTATTGAAAGCCGCGGCATGGTGCTGGCAGCCAGCGACGGCGAAGGCAACCTGGTACTGGCAGACGCACCGGGCATTGCAAGCGGCAGCAAGGTGAAATAAAATGTCGCGTACAGGTTTGTGGGATTCGCACGCCCATCTTGATTCCGATTATTTTACCGACGACCGTGACGAGCTGATTGCCAAAATCGGCGAAGAAATGGAAGGCTTTATCAACCCCGGCTGTGACGAAACAAGCTCTGCTTTTGCCGTACAGCTTGCAGAAAAGTATGATTTTGTTTATGCCGCTGTGGGCTGGCATCCGGAAGAACTTGCCGGTATTAAAGACGAGCATTATCTTGATAAACTGGCAGCGTGGGCTGTGCATCCAAAAGTTGCGGCAATCGGCGAAATAGGGCTTGATTATTACTGGAAAGAAAACGAGCCGAAAGAAGTACAGAAAAAACGCCTTTTGGAGCAGATTGACCTTGCCGTACAGTTTGATTTGCCGGTAATTATTCATGACCGTGAAGCGCACGGCGATATTTTCGATATTTTCCGCAATGAAGTGCCAAACGGCACAAGGGCAGTGTTTCACTGCTATTCCGGCTCGCTGGAAATGGCAAAGGAACTTGCTAAACGCGGCTATTACTTTGGCTTTGGCGGTACAAGCACTTACAAAAATGCAGCCAAAGTGCGTGAGGTACTTGCTTTTGTGCCGGACGAACTGCTGCTTTTTGAAACGGATTCGCCGTATTTAACGCCGGTGCCTTACCGCGGCAAGCGCAATAACCCGCTTTATACCGAGCTTGTGGCGCAAAATGCTGCGCTGGTACGCGGAACAACTTTTGAAGCGCTGGCAGCGCAGACAACGAAAAACGTTAAAACGCTTTTTAATAAAATCAAATAATGCTGACGCGGCAGTCTGCTACTGCTGCGTCTTTTATTTACCATAAAGGTGCTTGTGCATAATACTTTTCGCAAAGAGTTGTTTGATTTTAAACTAAAAGTACCTTCAAGGAAGATGGCTTGACATTATAAAAAAGGCTGTGATAAAATACCCCCGAATTAAGGAGGTAATATTATGCCTAAAAATGTTACAGTTTTCAGAAGAACCATTTTGATAGCCATAATGTTTGTAATTTTATTCAGCGGGCATACGCATCTTGGTTTAGCGGAAGCACCTGTTACCATTTTAAAGTTTGACGGTACGGAAAGAACAGTTACAACGGAACTTTCTGACCCGCGCGCTGTTTTTAAAGAAGCGGGCATTGCCGTAGGTCAGGCAGACCGTATTGAAGAAAAAACGAGCGGCCGCGGCAAAGTGCTGGTTTTAAAACGTGCCGTGCCGGTTATTGTTGTGCGCGGAGATTCGCAGCAGAAGTTTTTTACCAATAAAGATACTGTTGGCGAAGCGTTAAAGGAGTTAAACATCCGCTTTAACAAAAAACGCGTTTACCCTGCCGCAGATACTCCGGTTACTGCTAATGTGGAAATCCATATCCTTAACAAAGGAGATACTTTAAGCTCCGTTGAGGCCGATTCGGAAATTCCCGTAAAATATATTGATGACGAGAATATTCCTTACGGGCAGGAGCAGCTTGTGGAACAGGGCAAAGCCGGCAAGGTAAAAGTTGTAAAAAAATCCGTGGTAAGCACGGGCAAAGCACCCAAAGAAGTTGAAATTGCCCGCGAAGTTCTGGCTGACCCCAAATATTCCGTTATCAGGCGCGGCATTGGCATGTCGGTGGAAACGCCGGAGGGCAGAAAAAAATACAGCCGCATCATTACTGCTGAAGCAAGCGCCTATACCGTACACTGCGGCACCGGCACAGGCCTTACATCCATCGGCCTTGTGGCTGCCCGCGGTATTGTTGCCGTTGACCCGCGTGTAATACCTTACTATACCAAAATGTATATCCCCGGTTACGGCATTGCCATTGCAGGCGATACCGGCGGCGCTATCCGCGGCAACCGCGTGGATTTGTTTATGGACAGTTACGAGGAAGCAATTAACTGGGGCCGCCGTAATGTTGAAATTTATATTTTAGAGGACTAATAAGTGCTGAAAGAAGTTATTGTAGTAGAAGGAAAAAGTGACACCGCAGCAATCAGGCGCGCGCTGGAAGCCGATACGATAGAAACGGGCGGCTTTACGTTGGCCGCATCTACCTTGCGCAAAATTGAAGCAGCGTATAAAAAGCGCGGTATTATTATACTTACTGACCCTGACGGAGCAGGCAACCGCATACGCCGCTTTTTAACGGAGCGTTTTCCGGAGGCAGGGCAGGCTTTTGTACCGCGCATTGATGCAACCGCCAATGGCGATATCGGCGTGGAACAGGCAAGCCCAAAGGCTATTTTAGCGGCGCTGGGCAAAGTGCGCCATCATGAATTTACGCCGCAGAAAGAATTTACAGAGCGTGATTTAATGATAAACGGGCTCAGCGGCGGCAGCATGGCAAGCGCAAGGCGCGATAAGCTGGCTGCACTTTTGGGCGTCGGTTACGGCAATGCCAAATGCTTTTTGCAAAGGCTTAACACCTACGGCGTAACGCGCGAAGAATTTAATTCCGCACTGGCGGAAATTGGAGAAGTTGAATGAAGAAACCTGTAATTGCTACACCGGAAGTTACTAATTATATATTGCGCAGGTTTAACCTGCATGCCGATAAAAAACTCGGGCAGAACTTTTTAATTGATGAAGACATTGTGCGCCGCATTGCCGCTGCCGCAGAACTTGTACCCGGCGAACCGGTGCTTGAAGTAGGGCCCGGCATTGGCACGCTGACGCAGGCCCTGGCAGAAACCGGCGCGGACGTAACCGCTGTTGAACTGGATAAACGCCTTTTGCCGGTGCTTGAAAAAACGCTGGAAGGCTATGAAAACGTGCGCGTTATTAATGCCGATGTGCTTGAACTTGACGTTAACAGCGCCATGGGCGGCAAAACCTTTAAGGTTGCAGCAAATTTGCCGTATTACATTACCACGCCGATAATTTTTGCACTGCTTGAAAAAAAGCTGCCGCTTGAACGCATGGTAATTATGGTGCAGAAGGAAGTTGCCGAGCGTATAACGGCAGCACCGGGCGGAAAAGATTACGGCGCGCTTTCGGTTGCCATGCAGTATTACACGGAGCCGGAAATTGCCTTTATCGTGCCGCCATCAAGTTTTATTCCGCGCCCAAGCGTGGACAGTGCCGTTGTGGTGTGCAAAAACCGTACCGTGCCGCCGGTGGAAATTTGTGATGAAAAACTGTTTTTCCGGGTGGTAAAGGCAGCATTTTCGCTGCGCCGCAAAATGCTAAGCAATGCGCTGAAGAATATGGGCATTACCTCGCAGCAGGCGCAGGAATGGCTGAACCTTGCGGGCATTGACCATAAACGCCGCGGCGAAACGCTTTCGCTGCAGGATTTTGCAAACTTAACCAATACCTTTGAAAAGATAAAATAGCAATATAAGTTCAGCAGGCTTAAAAGGCCTGCTTATTTTTTTACAAATTTTTTGGTTAGTTATTGACAACCGCATAAAAAAAGAGTATAGTGTTCTTGAACAGGAACAATACACAAGGGGCTGAATGAGGGGAATGGAAATCGTAGAACGCTTAATGCACTTTAACCTTACACGCCAGGAGGCAACATTATACCTGCTGCTGGTAAAAGCCGGACGCCTTACAGGCTATGAAGCAGCCAAGCAGACAGGCATATCGCGCTCCAACACCTATACGGCACTGGCCGGGCTGGTGGAAAAGGGCGCTGCCTATATAATGGAAGAAGGCAAAGTGACGCGTTATACGCCGGTTGCACCGGAGGAGTTCTGCAATAATAAAATCCGCCGCCTGGCGGAAATGCGCAACGCGCTTATAAAAGAACTGCCCGGTGTAAAAAATGAAGCCGAAGGTTATATAACCATTAAAGGCAACGCAGAAATTATCAGCAAGCTGCAAAACACCGTACTTAATGCCAAAGCGCGCATTTATGTATCGGCAAATGCCGCCGTAATGGAACTTTTGCGTACTGAACTTGAAGACGCGCTTGACCGCGGCTTAAAGGTAGTGGTTATTACCGGCAGCGATTTCCTGCTTCCGGGGGCAATTTGCTACAATACCGTTAAACAGACAGGGCAGATAAGGCTGATTGCCGATTCGCAGACGGTGCTGACCGGTGATTTGGATGAGGGGGCAAATTCAACCTGTTTATATTCCTGTAAGCGTAACCTGGTGGATTTGTTTAAGGACGCGCTTAAAAACGAAATTAAACTGATTGAATTGCAGAAAGGTTGAGATTAATGTCTGAAAAAATTCCGTTTGTTACCAAAGAACAACTTGAAGATATTGCATCACGTTATGCAACGCCGTTTTATTTATATGACGAAAAAGGTATCCGCGAAACAGCGCGCAAGGTAAATAAAGCTTTCAGCTGGAATAAAGGCTTTAAAGAATATTTTGCGGTAAAAGCAACGCCGACGCCGGGCATTTTAAAAATTTTGCACGAAGAAGGCTGCGGCGCGGATTGTTCTTCTTATACAGAGCTTTTAATGGCTGATGCGGTTGGCTTTAAGGGTGACGAAATTATGTTTTCGTCCAACGATACGCCTGCCGAAGATTTTCAGCTGGCACGCAAACTTAATGCTACTATAAATCTGGATGATATTACCCATATTGACTTTTTGGAGCGCGTGGCCGATATTCCGGATACCGTGTGCTGCCGCTACAACCCGGGCGGGCATTTTGCCATTGCCAACAACATTATGGATAACCCGGGCGATGCCAAATACGGCATGACGCGCGAGCAGCTTACCGAGGCTTACAAGCGCCTTATGGCAAAGGGTGTAAAACATTTTGGCCTGCATGCGTTTTTGGCAAGCAATACCGTAACCAACGATTACTATCCGGAACTGGCACGTATTTTATTTAAAGTTGCCGTTGAATTAAAAGAAGAAACCGGCGCTTCCATTGAATTTATCAATCTTTCCGGCGGTGTTGGGATTGCCTACCGCCCCGGACAGCCGCAAAATGACATTATGGAAATAGGCGAAGGCGTGCACCGTGCTTATGAAGAAGTGCTTGTACCGGCAGGTATGGGCAACGTAAGGCTTTATACCGAAATGGGACGCTACATGCTGGCACCTTACGGAGCGCTGGTAAGCCGCGTTATTCACCAAAAGCATATTTATAAAGAATATATCGGGCTGGATGCCTGCGCCGCCAACTTAATGCGCCCGGCTATTTACGGCGCTTACCACCATATAACCGTTATGGGCAAGGAAAACGCTCCCTGCGACCACAAATATGACGTTACGGGCGGTTTGTGCGAAAACAACGATAAATTTGCCATTGACCGCATGCTGCCGGAAATAAATATCGGCGATTTGGTATTTATCCATGACGCCGGTGCGCACGGCTTTGCCATGGGCTATAACTATAACGGCAAGCTGCGCAGCGCAGAACTTTTGCTGAAAGAGGACGGCAGCGTTGAAATGATACGCCGCGCCGAAACTCCGGCAGATTATTTTGCCACTTTTGATTTTACGGGTTTGTTTAATAAGGATTAACGAGGATAACTCCGGTGCTTGTTTTTGCAGGCATCGGAGTTTTTTTGTATGCCTGTGCTAATTGAAGAATAGGGCAACGTATGGTATGATTGTAAAGTGAATCTGATTATCTTTGAAATAATGAAGCTGTCAATACTATTACAGCCATACAAAAATGCTGCGGCTTCTGCGATTCCGTCCGGGCTGCGCAGCCGGACTCTCTTATGTTAAAATTATAATTTTTGCCGCCGCAGTTTTTGCTTATGGCTTCATAGCATTAACATCTTCCTGTAATAAGTTCGTTTACAATAAAACTATCATAAAGGAGCAATACTATGTCGATATTGGAACATGCCTCGCTGATGACCGACGAAATAAGGCGCGTACCGCTTGAAGAACTGCAGATACGTCTTGCGCGTTTCCGTGAGGAAATAGAAAAAGAACGTCCTGGCTGGCAGATGGCGGTTATTAATAATAAAGTTAATATGTACTATTTTACCGGTACAATGCAGGAGGGCGCACTGGTTATCCGTCCGCAGGACGAAATTTTGTGGGTACGCAGAAGCTATGACCGCGCCCGCAATGAATCGCTGCTGCCGGATATCCGCCCAATGCAGAGCTTCCGCACTTTGGCGGAATTTTATGGCGCTTGCCCGGAAGTTATGTATGTGGAATGCAGAAAAGCCACTGTTGACTGGCTGAATATGCTGCGCAAATATATGCCGTTTAAAGAATATGCCGATATCGACGGCCTGCTGTGCAGCCTGCGCCTTGTAAAAAGCAGCTATGAGCTGGAACTGATGAAGCGCAGCGGTGCGATTCACCAGACGGTGCTGGAGCAGCTGGCGCCAAAAATGATAAAGGAAGGCATCAGCGAAGCCGAACTTGCCGTAAGCCTGTACACGGAAATGTTAAAGCGCGGTTCGCACGGCATTGCACGCATGAATCTGCCTTTGGGAGAAGATGTTATCGGCGTGGCGTCGTTTGGCAAAAGCGGGCTGGTTCGTACTGCTTTTGACGGCCCCGGCGGCACGGGAGGCACCTGCATTGCGGTGCAGAGCATCGGTTCGCCGTTCCGCAAATTAAAAGCGGGCAGGCTGGTTTATCTGGATATTCCCTGCGGCGTGGAAGGCTACCATACCGATAAAACGATAGTATATTATTTTGGCGATATTAATAAAGACCCCAACCGCGATTTGATTTTGGCGGCGCATGAACATTGCATAATGCTGGAGCGTTTTGCCGCTGCCATGTTAAAGCCCGGCACGGTGGTGGAAGATATTTATAACGAAACAATGAAGCAGTTTGACAGCCGCTTTGCTGCAGGCTTTATGAACGGCGGCAAGTTTTTGGGGCACAGCATCGGGCTTACCATGGATGAAAGCCCGGCCATTGCCAACCGTTTTAAAGAAGTGCTTACGGAAGGCATGACCTTTGCGCTGGAGCCGAAGATTGCCCTGCCCGGTATTGGCATGGTTGGCAGCGAAAACACTTACCTTGTAACGGTAAACGGCGGCAAGGCGCTTACAGGCTCACCGCACAAGCTGTACTGCATTTATTAAACCGTATACGCATAAAAATAACGGCAATAACTTTTGCATAGTGCAGGTTATTGCCGTTTTAGTTTTCTTTTGTATCATTTGAAGCAGACGTTTCTGCTTCTGCGCTTTATAATAAAAGCACATAATTATCAGCCGGTGGTTTCCGAAGAACAGAGCTGTGCCAGTGCCGGTAAATCCGTAACGGTAATTTTGCCGCGCCCTGTGGCAATGATGTTTTGCCGGCGCAGCTGTGCAAGCCCGCGCGTTATCTGCACACGGCTCAGGCCGAGCATTCCGGCAAGGGCGTCCTGCGTAATGGCAATATCAAAACCATGGTTTTGCGGGTTATTTACTGTTAGCAGATACAGCAGGTTGCAGATTTTGACAAAGGATGAATTGTATTCCTGGTGTACGGTTTCAAACAGCAGGCGGTTGACGTACATGGAATACCAGTTGACAACCTGCTCGCTTAATTCCGTGTTTTCTTCAAACATTTGGCTGAATTGCTGCCGCGTAAATTCCAGTACGGAAATTTCCGTCAGGGCAACCGTTGTAAGCGAAAGCTCTATTTTAAAGCCGCAGGTATGGTAACCGGGGAAAATACTGCCTTCGCCGTGGAAGCTGATGATTTTGCGGTGCCCGTTTTCGTGGTCGGCGTAGTGCATCAGCGCGCCGCTTTTTATGTAATGAATTTTTTCGTGCGGCTGCCCCGGACGCCACAGGTATTCGCCTTTGGCAAAATATTTTTCGGTATGCGGGTGCGACAGAAAATAATTGTAAAAACGGCAGAATTCGCCTGTGAAATAATAACGTGGTGTCAGTATGGCGGTTCCTCCGATGTGTTATGTTCAGTTAAATTGTAGCATTGGCAGCGTAGTTAGGCAATGGGTGTATTTGGGCTTTATAATGGGTTTGAAAAAACAAAAGCTATGTACTGATGCGGTTCACGCTAAAAACTGCGGCTTCTCCGATTCCGGTCAGGCTTCGCGGCTGACCTCTCGCTTGAATAGATAAAAAAATTTAGCCGCCGCAGTTTTTTTATCATTCACCTTACAGCACACAGCTTTTGTTTAATTAAGGCCTTTTTTACTATGATATACGGATTTTTCTTTATTAAATAGTGATAAAGTATGAATTTGCAGCAAATGCGGCTGGAAATTTTTTGACGCAACAATTTAGTATAAAAACTGCAAAAACTGCGTAACTCGCTGCGCTTAAACAAACACAGTTTTTGCAGTTTTTTTTAGTGAATATTGCTAAAAATATATGCCTTATTTTTACAAATCTGCACGTTGTTACGTGAAGTGTATTAAAGATCAAAGCATTGTTGATTAAAAAAGTAACATGAGTAATAAAGTAAAAATAAAAAATTAGCGTATAATCAAAGATATTAAACTAAAAATATAAATATAAAAAGGAGCGAGCATCATGCAGCACAAATGCAAAGTGACGGTTATTGACAAAAAATGCTTCAACGATTACCAGGAAAAATATCTGGCAGACCCTAAAAGCGGCCCGTGCCCGTTTTATAATGTGGGCGACGAGTTTATTTTTGAACGCTACGGCGGCGACGATACCTTCTGGCGCACCGGCAACGGCACACAGTGCGGCGAAGCGTGGGACTGCATAAGCCGTTATATTTACACTGCGCTTCAGGGCGGCAGCATTATGCGCGGCTGGACTAACGACGAGCGCATGATGATTGCCTGCTGCAACGACGGTACGCGCCCGGTAATTTTTAAAATTGAGCGTTTGGATTACCTGGTTGTTAAAATTGGAGGCATGGCGTGCGGAAAATGT
>OJME01002781.1_pt1 | contig 11111 bp, 9 predicted proteins | sample 1597151 | NCBI WGS metagenome assembly OJME01 (sample SAMEA2452118, study PRJEB22498) | human gut metagenome | biome: human feces; feature: human gut; material: feces | place: Australia | collected 2012
GAAATAGCCAGCATGACCTGGTGAGAAGCCAGCGCAATGGTACCCAGCCAGCCAATCATCACCGCACTCAGACTGAACGAAGCTGTCTCCATTCCCATCTGAAAAGCAATCGGCCAACCCAGCGAATTCAATCGTCCGAATATAGCCTTCGACCATCCCAGACGATAGAAGCCGAGCTTAAAACGAAGAAAACGCGGACTCCGCATAAAGACTATGATAAATACGACTACCATCATGATACGCGAGAACAGCGTACTGATACCTGCTCCCAGCAAGCCCATTTCCGGCAAGCCCAGCTTTCCGTATATCAGGATATAATTGCCGATAATATTCAGCACATTTCCGCCGAGCAATATCCACATAGCGGTCTTAGTATCCGTAATTCCATCCGTAAACTGCTTGAAGCCATTGAACAGCATCACAAAGACGAGCGAAGCCAGCAGAACCAGATAATAAGGTTTTATCAGGGGAATAAGTTCTTCCGGCTGTCCCAGATTTCCCACATTAAAATAAAGGACAGTCATACCGATGGTAAGCAAGAATGCCACCAACAAATTTGCCAGCAGGCTGTTACGCAACGCCTGCCCCGCCGAAGCATACTGATGAGTTCCATACAAACCTCCCACGATAGGAGTCAGCCCGTACGAGAAGCCTGTACTGAAAATAATCACCAGATTGAATACATTATTGACGAAGGAAGCAGCACCCAGTTCTATCGTACTATGATGACCGATCATCAACGTATCGGCAAACCCCAGCACAATAACTCCTATTTGCCCGATTACAATGGGCAATCCGAGAGAAATCAGTGCTTTGTAATGCTCCTTATATATACTATAGATATTTCTCATTTATTTTTCCGTAGTTAATCGCATATTCCGGCAACTCCGCATCCTGCCGTTGCCTCCAATAAATATCCCGCCGGTAAGGAGAAGTCAGGATATTTGTTTCTTATAATAAAGTATCACTCCATTCTCCTTCCTGAAAGCAGACTGAGCTACCTTTTGCAATTGTCCGGCAGTAACAGCGCGATAACGCTCTACCTCCTTTTCCATATCTTCCGCCCTGCCCAACAGTTCAAACCAAGCAAGATTGGTAGCGACATTCAAATAATTGATATTGCCGAATATCTGCGTCGATTCGAATTTATTCTTCACTTTTTCCAGTTCCTGTTCGTCAACAGGTTCTTGCTGCAAACGTTCCAGTTCTTCACGTACGGCCGCTTCCGCCTGTTCCAGCGAAACACCTGCCGCGGGTTTGCCCGAGATATGGAACAATCCGGCATCCACACTACCGGAAATATAAGCGTCGATACTCGAAAACAGTTGTTTTTGCTGTACCAGGCGTTGATTCAGACGACTGGAACGTCCGTTGCTCAACAAATCCGACAATATATCAAAAGCGTAATAATCCGGATGATCATGACTGCACATATGATACGCCATGAATAGTGAATCAAGGGGTACGTTACGCTCTACTGTCAACCGTCGTTCTTCTGTCTGCTCCGGTTCCTGCGGCAGATTCCGTTGAGGAACCTCCCTGCGAGGGATGGGACCGAACCATTTTTCCGTCAATGCGACTGCTTCTTCAAAAGAGATATTTCCCGTTACGGCGAGCACTGCATTGTTCGGCGCATAAAAACGGAAGAAGAATGCTTTCACCTCTTCCAGCGTCGCATTGGCTATGTGCGACAAATCTTTTCCGATGGTAGGCCACTGATAAGTATGCGCCCGATATGCCAGAGGACGCAAAAGATGACCGACGTCTCCGTAAGGCTGGTTCAGGCAACGCTGCTTGAATTCTTCCATTACTACTCCACGCTGTACTTCCAGACTCCGTTCACTGAAATCAAGGCTCAGCATACGGTCGGATTCCAGCCAAAGAGCTGTCTCGATATTCGAGGCAGGTATGGTGATGTAATAGTTGGTCAGGTCATTGGTCGTGTAGGCATTGCTTTCTCCTCCGGCCAGCTGCACATGTTTGTCATAGTCTTCGATATGAGTGGAACCGCTGAACATCAGGTGTTCGAATAAATGGGCGAAACCGGTTTTGTCCGCTTGTTCATTGCGTGAACCGACCTTATAAAGTACGTTTACCGAGACGAAAGGGGTACTTTTGTCGGTATGGCAAATAACTGTCAGGCCATTATCGAGAATATGACGGGAAAATTGGATCATAGTATATCATTATTTTTATTTTGCCGGAAGTCAGAAGGAGACTGAATTGCTGCATCGGCTTATACTTTGGTTATAATCCCGGAGCAAGTCCTGCATGATCTCGGCAACACTTTCTTCGCCCTTGAGCATCGAAGCGATTTGTCCTATTTCGAGTTCGCCTTCTGCCAGATTGCCTTCGAAGATCCCTTGTTTAGCTCTTCCTTTGCCCAGCAGCTCTTTCAGGGTATCGGAGTCTGCTCCTTGGTCTTCCAGTGTTTTGACTTGTTCGTAAAATTCATTTTTTATCAATCGGGTTGGGGCTATTTTTTTCAGGGCCAGCATCGTCCCTCCTTCAGGAGTTTTCCACACCTGCTGTTTGAAATTCGGATGAGCGGACGATTCGGTAGCTACGGCGAACCGGCTTCCGATCTGTACCCCTTCGGCTCCCAATATCATGGCGGCCAGCATTGCTTTACCGGAAGCGATACCCCCTGCAGCGATCAGTGGAAGGCGGCAATGAGCAGCGACGTTCGGGATCAGAGTCAGCGTACTGGTTTCTTCCCGTCCGTTATGTCCTCCTGCTTCGAAGCCTTCGGCAACTATGGCATCACATCCGGCTTCTTCACATTTTTGAGCGAATGAGGCGCTGCTGACGACGTGAACGACCGTCATACCGTGAGATTTCAAAAAAGAAGTCCATTTTTTAGGGCTACCGGCAGAAGTGAACACGATCTTTACCTGTTCGTCCGCTAGTATTCCCATGAGTTTATCGATTTCCGGATAAAGTAACGGCACATTTACCCCCCATGGGCGGTCAGTGGCCTCTTTCATCTTGCGGATATGCTCCGTTAACGTATCGCAATGCATCGAGCCGGCGCCTAATAAACCGAGACCTCCGTTATTACTTACGGCCGAAGCCAGCCGCCAGCCACTGCACCATACCATTCCTCCCTGGATGATGGGATATTCGATACCGAATAATTGAGTGATTCTATTCATCATTTACTTGTTTTGCAACTATTCAACAAATTTACAAAAAATAACGGGAATTACATCGTAATTCCCGTTATCTGATTTATCATTTCTTATTTCTAATCTTTCTTGATATTGGGTAATTCCAAACCATATCCTTTTTTCTTGTCCTCTGCTTTTAACCACAGACCCAGGAACAGTGCGAATACGCCGAGGCTGGCGAAAATCAGCATCGGAACGGTGTAGTTATATTGCAACGGATCTTCGATACCGGGGTTTACTGCTGCCAATACTTTCCCGATGATCATCGGGAAAGCGAATAAACCGATATTCTGAATCCAGAATATCACGGCATAAGCAGAACCCAATAGACGGTTGTCTACCAATTTGGGAACACTGGGCCATAACGCAGCCGGTACCAGAGAGAAAGAAATTCCTAACAGCACGATAGAGGTGAAAGCGACGATCGGCCCGGCAATACTGCCTTTTAAAGCCGGTAAGGCCAGGGCAAAAGCCAGATGACAGATAATCATCAGAAAAGCTCCGTAGATTAACATCGAAGCACCTTTCCCTTTACGATCCAGGAAGTTACCTAATAGCGGTGTAATGGCTGCCGCTCCTAAGGGAAATACAGAAAAGATCATACCTGCTTTTTCGGCTGTAAAATCCAGATTACATTGCAACATATTGATGGCATATTTCTGGAATGGGAAAATCGCGGAATAATATAACACGCACAGTAAGGCGACGATCCAGAATACTTTACTGGAAAAAATCAATCCCAGGTCCTTGATTTGGAAGGGTTCTTCCGGTTCTTCTCCACTTTCTCCCATTTGTTTTTCCAGTTTTTTGTCCATGACAAAATAGACACAGAAAGCAATAAAACCGATGAGCAATAGGATGACACAGAATAAAACAGAGCGGGACACATCTTTTACACCTCCCATATTGGCGATTGCCGGAGAGATCAGTACGGCTGCTGCAACACCGATACGGGCGATAGCCATTTCCAGTCCCATCGCCAAAGCCATTTCTTTACCTTTAAACCATTTGACGATACCTTTCGATACGGTTATACCTGCCATTTCTACCCCACAACCGAAGATCATAAAGCCTAAAGCAGCCATTTTAGCCGAAGAAGGCATGCCTTCATAGAAAGGGAAGAAATTCCAGAAATTTTTGAGATATTCATCGGTAGCCCCTCCGGTGAAACCGTCGGATACGGCCCAGTATTTGAGGTAAGCACCGATTACCATCAAGGCGCCGGATAGTAAGGCGGTGTTACGTACTCCGATTTTATCCAGGATAATACCGGCAAAGATCAGGAAGAAAACAAATACATTCAAAAAGGTTTCACTTCCCTGATAGGTCCCGTAGGCTGCCGGGTCCCAGCCTTTTGTTTCTTGCAGCATGGCCTGTAGAGGTGATAAGATGTCTACGAACATGTAGGCAAAGAACATCGCCGAGGCTAATAATACCAAGGCTGTCCAGCGCATAGCAGGAGAGTCTTTCAAAAGTTTGTAAATTTTTTCAGTCATAGTTTTTTATTTAGATTAAAATATAATCCCCACGATGCCGCCAAAGTTATAAGAAATAAATAAAAAAGAGCCGTTTTTAACGACTCTTTTTGGCTTGCAAACGATATAAATTTGATATTTTCCGGTAAATAGCGCTGCCGGGTTAATATAATTTACATTGTTTTGTTAAATTCTTAATAATTATTTTTTTTCGGTTCGAAATAAGCCTGAGGATGTTCGCATGCCGGGCATTTCATCGGAGCTTTCTTGCCTTTCAATACGTATCCGCAATTACGGCATTGCCATTCGATCTCTTCATCCCGTTCGAAAACTTTACCGGTTTCTACCCGTTCCAGTAGTTTGCGGTAGCGAGCTTCGTGTTCGGCTTCGACCTTTGCAATCTGACGGAAAGTATTGGCGATTTGCGGGAAACCTTCTTCCTGTGCTATTTGAGCAAATTCCGGGTACAGATCTGCCCATTCTTCATTCTCTCCATCGGCGGCTGCTTTCAGATTTTCAGCTGTCGTACTGATTATACCGGCCGGATAACTGGCGGTAATTTCTACCATTCCCCCTTCGAGGTATTTGAAGAATTTCTTCGCGTGCTCTTTTTCCTGCTCGGCAGTTTCCATGAAAACACCGGCGATTTGTTCATAACCTTCTTTTTTAGCTACACTGGCAAAAAAAGTATAACGGCTCCGGGCCTGTGACTCTCCGGCAAATGATTTTAACAGATTTTGTTCGGTTTTCGTTCCTTTAATACTCATAGTCTTATTGATTAAAATGATTTAGTATCGCACTTTTATACTGCAATTTTAACGCATATAAAAATAATAAACAAATACTTTATTTTTATAAATTTATAGAGATTATTTATAAAGAAAATAGTTGGATGCAAAGAATCAGGCAGATAAATTTTTTCTTTAAAACTATCGTTTTTAATCGAAAGCTTATATCTTTACCTAAAATTCAGCAACTCGAAACCACTATGTTAGCAAGAGATTTGATAGCCACAGTTATAAAGACTTTCTTCGAGGAATTGGACGATGTCCGGGACGGTAAGCGCCAGATGAACGACGAGTCGCCTTATGCCGGAATGTATGCTTCTTATTTCAACAAAGACCGGGATTGGTTTATCCAGGCCGATACCGAAGAGATCACGACTTTTTTTGCAGACGATCCGATCTATAAATTGGAAATGTTGACCGAATTGATTTACCGGGATGCCCGGAGGCTGACAGATGCCGGGATTCAGGCGATCCTCTATCGGAAGATCATCGAATTATACGAGGTCATCGATATCCGTAGTCAGGAATTTTCTATGGACCGGATGAACCGGACCACTGAATTGAAGCAATGGCTGACGACTTATGAGTATAAAAGTTAGTTGGATTGTCAGAAACATGTTTGTCGGTTTGTGCGTATTTGTTATAAGTAAATACAAATGACATGGGATTGACAACGTATGATGATGAGTTTTTGTTGGCTGCGATCGTTATTATTTCAATGGCTTTGATCTTTTATTCCGTAGGGGTATGGAGTGAACGTATACAGGGGCGTTTGAAAGGGTGGCACGTGACTGCTTTTGGATTAGGTTTGGTGTGTGATTTTGTCGGTACTGCTTTTATGGCAGAGCTGGTACGGCTTACCGGTCAGGACAACCGTTTACATGCTGTTTTAGGTAGTATTGCCGTGTTTCTAATGGCGATTCATGCGTTGTGGGCTTTCTGGACATTTCGGAAAGGTTCCGCCCGGGCGAAACGCAATTTCAGCCGTTTCAGTGTCATTGTTTGGTGGGTATGGCTGATTCCTTATTTTATCGGGGTTTATCTGGGAATGACGGCGAAGATATAAAAATGATCAGCGGTCCTTCAAACTTGATTAGGAAGAAAGAACGCTGATCAACCGGAATGTCGTATGCTACTTATTTGGCAGCTACGACTTCGATTTCAACCAAAGCTCCCATAGGCAGATCTTTTACGGCAAAAGCAGCACGAGCCGGGCAATCCTGGGTGAAATATTTTGCGTAGACTTCGTTCATGGCTTTGAAATTAGCGATGTCGCTTAGCAAACAGGTAGTTTTTACTACATTATCATAAGTACAACCGGCAGCTTCGAGAATATAACCGATGTTTTTTAAAGATTGTTCGGTTTGTTCCTGGATACCGCCTTCGGCGAATTTACCGGTATTTACGTCTACGGGCAGCTGACCGCTGATATAGATCATTCCGTTTACTTCAATAGCTTGGCTGTAAGGACCGATCGCTTTCGGTGCTTTCGGTGAATTGATAACTTTTTTCATGATGCTCTATTTTAAGAATTTGACTTTTATAAATGTTGTCACAAAATTAAAAAATGAAATCAGATATTCGGAATCGTTATAAGAAGAATGCGCTATTTTAACAATAAAATAAGATTCACGCTCAGCACTACTTCCATTCGGAAAGTTGGTCTTCTATTTCCGGGATATCGCTGGCTTTGAATACCGGGCTTTTGATACCCCGGCGTTTTTGATCGTTGTAGTTTTTTAGGGCTTTTAAAGCTAAATGACCAAGAAAGATGAGGGCGATCAGGTTGATCAGGGTCATGAGGGCCATAAATAGATCTGCCAGATTCCAGACGATGTCCAAACCGGCTACCGAACCGAAAAACACCATTCCTCCGACGGCTATCCGGTAGATTTGCAGACCGGCCGGATGCCGTGATATAAAGAACAAATTGGTTTCACAGTAAGAATAATTACCGATAATCGAACTGAAGGCGAACAAAAGAATACAGAAAGCGATAAACTGAGCTCCGAAGGGACCGATTTCATGGCCGACGGCGGCCTGGGTCAGTTGAATGCCTTTCAAGGTTCCATCGAGAGGAAGGTCCGAAAGTAAGATGATAAAAGCGGTGCAACTACAAATGACAATGGTGTCGGTGAATACACTCAGGGCTTGTATCAGCCCCTGTTTTACCGGATGGGAAACGGTTGCTGTGGCTGCAGCATTGGGAGCGGAACCCATCCCCGCTTCGTTGGAAAATAAGCCTCGCCTTACTCCTTGCATGATCGTTGCCCCGAGTCCTCCACCGACAACTTGCTCTATTCCGAAAGCATTGGAGAAAATATGGCCGATCAGGGCCGGGATAGCGGTCATATGATTGAATAAAATGAATAAGGCCACTAAAATATAGGCAATCGCCATAAACGGAACGATGATACCCGCTACCCGTGCTATCCGGTGTATCCCTCCGAAAATAGTGATTAGCGTGAAAAAGGTCAGGATGATGGCCGGACCTAATTGGCCGGTTCCGTATATCTCGTGAAAAGCGATTGCGATTGTATTGGCTTGGACGGAATTGAAGACCAAGCCGAAAGTGATGATAATAATGAAGGCGAAAAGCAGGGCCAGGCCTTTCTTTTTTAGTCCTTTTCCGATATAGAAGGCGGGGCCTCCGATGAATGAGCGTTCACCTTTTTCTTTATAAATTTGAGCTAAAGTCGACTCGACGAAAGCCGAGGCAGAACCGATCAGGGCCAGTACCCACATCCAGAAAACAGCCCCGGACCCTCCTAAAGCAACGGCAGTCGCTACTCCGGCTAAATTACCCGTTCCTACCCGGGAGGCGGTCGCTATACAGAAAGCCTGGAACGAAGAAACGGAATTTTTACCTTTGCCGTTACTGACTCCCTGGCCTAATAACCTGAACATTTCTCCGAAATAGCGGAATTGTACAAAACGGCTTTTAAACGTAAAATATAAACCGATCAGAATCAGAAGGATAATTAATAGGTATGTCCAAATCCAATCGTTCGCAGAAATAATCCAGTTATTCAATGTTTCTAACATAGCTCTTTAGTTTTGACCTCTTTCTTTCTGGTGTTTCTACGGAATGATTGAAAAAATGTCTTGTTATTTTATATTTTAAACGATTCGATATAGTTTGTTGAAGAATAAATTTTGGTGTTTATATACATGTTTACCCTAAATGTAGATTTATTTTTTTCTATTCCGCTTCCGGGTTTTATATCGTCAGACCGGTTCGCCTGGAACAGTCCGGTAAGGCTTCCGTTGATTTCATCGGTTCTTCTCTTGCCCGGAAAAACAAAATCTTTTGTTTTTCCGGGCAAGAGAAGAACTCACTGGCCGGCGGAACTCCTCACTTCGCAAAAAAACTTTACGTTACGTTTCCGTCAGACACCACCGGTCAGTGAAAGAAAAAGACAGACTACCGACAGAAGTGATCGGGTCGCCAATTCCGATTACCGCAGACGAACTAGTAACGGAATAGACCTACCTCTATAAGTGTAAATATATATAATTGCCTTTCTATATATACAAGATGTAATCGTTTTGAATACTTGTCCAGAGGATTCTTGTAACGATATGGAGTATTGTCTGAAGAGACGCTTAGAAGAATTTTTCGAAATAATCCGTCGTAAATTGTTGGATTACTTGCATTAAATTTTTTTCTTTGTCACCAGATAAATTTTCGACTAAATTAATCGAACGTTTTTCTGGAATCCATGGAGGTAAATGAACATACAGAGGTTTTGATAAAGGCAATTGTCAGGGGAGATAAGAAAGCGTTTGGACAATTGTTCCGGATGTGGTATGTGCGTTTGTGTCTTTATGCCGAATCTATTGTCAGGGATCGGGATATGGCGGAGGACCTTGTACAGAATTTATTTTGTATGCTGTGGGAAAAAAGGGAAGAGATCGATATCCGGGAATCGATGAAGGCTTATTTGTATCGCTCTGTCTATCACGCTGCTCTCAATTCGTTAAAACATGAAAAAGTAAAATTGGCTTTCTGGGAATTTATTCAAAAACAGGGTTCTAAAGATGAAAACAACATAGAGTATTTTATAGATAAAGAAAATCAGGAAATCGTGTTTAAAGAAATAAATCGGGCAATCGATGGTTTGCCTTTCCAATGTCGTCAAATATTTCTTCTCAGCCGGTTTTCCGGTAAAAAAAGCCAGGAAATCGCGGTTGAATTAGGAATCTCTGTACGTACGGTGGAAGCTCAGCTTTACCGGGCTATGAAACGTCTGCGGGAAGAATTAGCCCATTTGAGAGGTAGCGCAATATTTTGGTTGTTCCTTCTTAGAGGAGAAAAGGTTTAGACCAGGGGATAAAGTTCGTAAACTTATCGTAGGTTTATTTCGTTACCAATTCGTCTCCGGTGATCGGAATTGTCGACCCGGTCGCTTCTGTCGGTCGTCTAGCTTTGTCTATCACTGACCGGCGGAACTCGCTTCGCTCAGACACCACCGGGCGTTCAGAAAAAGCAAGATGACACTCGCCAAAGCTCCAATGGTCCCCGAACACGAACACCTCCGACTTACGTTATCACTGAATTGCAGACTAGTCTTGATTTGAGAAAGATCATTCTTCCTGGAAATAATCCGGAGAGTCCGGCTTTCTATTGCTGCAAATTTCCACTTGTATTTTCTTTGTCGGTTAACTCTGCCGTGAGATGAAGGGGGTAAGTCTGACTGTTGTCACTGTTTTAACTGAAAAAGTCATATTTTTTCAAAAATCTGTAAGTAGTTTTAAAAATAGAGTTGTCTTAGATACAAATTTCAGTATTTATGGACAATTTTAAAGATAACGAAACCGATATACAACACTTGATCATCAGTTCTCTGGAAGGTACAGCTTCTGAAGAGGAGTTGTTGGTCCTGCAAAAATGGCTGGAAGAATCAGAGCAGCATTTTCTTCTATTTCATGCATACAGACAAGATTGGATACAAGCCGGATGTGTACAGCGTTACCAGACCGAGGAGGCTTGGAAGAAAGTAGAACATCGTCTGTTTCACCGAATGTCGGTCAAACATTTGTTTTTATGGACCCGGATAGCCGGATATGCTGCTTTGGTGGTATTGATGATTGCTGTCGGTTATGTTTTTATGCGTCGTGATCAGGACAAAGATCAGGCGTATGTTGTGGAAGGAAATATCGAGCCCGGAGGGAAAAAAGCCATTCTGGTGTTGGGTTCCGATGAAAAAGTGGTGTTGGGAGATGAAGCGGAAGAGACCTTGTTGGCTGGAAATACGACAGTGAAAAAAGAAGGGAATACACTGGTATACGGAGAAAAGCATGCAAAAGAAACAGCCGGAGAATATAACCGTTTGATTACTCCACGGGGCGGAGAATATGCTGTGGTATTGGCAGACGGAACAAAAGTATGGTTGAATGCGGAGTCTGAATTGCATTATCCTGTACATTTCCCGGAACATGAGCGGGAAGTACACTTGAAAGGAGAGGCTTATTTTTCGGTATCCAAACAGGCGGGCAAGCCTTTTGTCGTTTGTGTTGGAGATTCCCGGATCACTGTATTAGGGACAGAGTTCAATGTCCGGAATTATCAGGATGAGGTCGTGGCAACTACTTTGGTGAAAGGTGCTGTCCGGATTCATGATGCAGGACGGGAATGTGATCTGACGCCGGGACAACAGGCTGTCATAGAGGCGGAT
>OJME01002790.1_pt1 | contig 11083 bp, 11 predicted proteins | sample 1597151 | NCBI WGS metagenome assembly OJME01 (sample SAMEA2452118, study PRJEB22498) | human gut metagenome | biome: human feces; feature: human gut; material: feces | place: Australia | collected 2012
CTTCTCGGACAAGTTTGATATTACCCGTCATAAGCAGTACCCTATGCTGTTATATGACAATCCTGAGCAGGAATTCAACATCGAAAACTATGTGAGTAACCGAAGAGAGATGCGTTTGAAACTGCAAAAAGGAGAACGTTTTTCGGCATATGGTGTGGATATGACAAACGCCGGACAGGAAGTTACAACAGTATCGGCAAAAGAAACAGAAACCGCCGATACTGCAATATCTGAGGAAACCGAAGAGAAAGAGATATATGTCGGTTTTTGACTCAGACAGTGAAGAAACCGAATAAAGGCAATACCGCATAAAGAACGTCTGGCGACTTTGTGTGGTATTGCCTAAAAAAAGAATCGGTTGAAGCTGCGGACAATTATTACTTTTTTTTTGAGGGAGACTTTTTACATATGAACGAACTGAATATTTCTGCGGTCGATGCAACCGCAATGGAGACAGCAGCCACTGCCTCTGCACCGAAGCACAAGTGGCTCTCTAAGCTCACCCGTGGTGCAAAGAAGGCAACGATGTTCTGCACTGTTGCAGGCATCATGGCATCTACCTGTGTAACTCAGGCATTTGCAGCAGGCACGGGTGCTGTTGATACTTCTTCTTTCATTTCTACTGCTTGTACCGTACTCAAGAGCGTTATCTGCCTGATCGGTGCAGGTGTCGGTGTATGGGGCGTTGTAAACCTTCTGGAAGGTTACGGAAACGATAACCCCGGTGCGAAATCCCAGGGCATGAAGCAGCTCATGTCAGGCCTTGGTCTGATACTACTTGCAATCGTCCTCGTTCCTGTTCTTGAAACAATGATGACGGGTGCGATTTAAGTGACGTTGTGACCTAATATAAGCAGATTAGCTACATAGCGGTGGGTTTTGCGTTGCAATAATGGGTTTTGGGTAAGTGATCTGCACTCTCAGATATGAAAGGGAGTGAAAACATAAATGGCAATAAATATCGGATATTTAACTGCCAATAAAACAAGTGCAGGAGATGAAGTGTACACTCCATTCTATGCGGTAGAGCCGTTAATGGAATTTCTGCCGAAAGACAAGAAAATATGGTGTCCGTTTGATGAAGAATGGAGTGCGTTTTATCAGTATCTTACGGAACAGGGGTTTGATGTGGAACGAAGCAGCTTGAAAGATGGCAAGGATTATTTTCACTTTGAGCCTGACAAATGGGATATTCTCGTAAGCAATCCTCCATTTTCTAAGAAAGATGAAGTCCTGAAACGAGCTTTTACTTTTCAGAAGCCTTTTGCTCTTCTCTTGCCCGTGAACAGTATTCAGGGTAAGGCACGGTACATGATATTCAATAATGAGATTCAGATGCTCTGCTTTGATAGTCGGGTCGATTATCATACACGGCAGAATATGCTCTTTACAACAAAGGGAAATCATTTCGGCTCTGCGTATTTTTGCAGAAACCTTCTTCCCACAAAGCTGGAATTACGTCAGCTTGTGAAATATGACAGACCATTGATGAATTCCTCGGAGAGGGGTGATGAATAAATGGGAGTGATCAGCGATGCGATCGATGCTTTGGAGGATTGGTGCTGTGACTTATTCAAGGACGGCATAAAATCTCAGTTTGACGGAATTTCCGAACTTCTGACTGATACATTTGCTCAGACAACAGGTTCGGGTGCAAAGGGAAACCTTGTATCAAACTTTCTGACAAAGCACCCTGCTCAGTTTACGGGTACTGCCGGAAGTGCACCGACAGGCTACGGAATTTGGGCAACTATCGAAACGCTCTGTAACAATGTTGTAGTCCCTATTGGAGGTTTCATTCTGACAGTCATCCTCTTGAATGAGCTTTGTCAAATGGTCATTCGGGGAAATAATTTCAAAGACTTTGACGATTCGATCTTTATCAAATGGATCATCAAAGCCTTATGCGGTGTAATACTTGTAGCCAACACATATTACATCGCTTCCGCACTATTTTCGTTTGGCACAAATGTATGCTCCAACGGACTTGCCACGCTGTTCGGCAGCGGTGATTATCTATCTAATAGTCTTGCGTTAAAGAAATCTGCTCTCAATAGCTTAGGCTTGGGAGAACTGATGACGGTGTGGTTCATATCCCTTATTGTTCATCTGGGAGTGATGATACTTATTGTTGCGATCGTAATTACTCTTGCAAGTCGTATCATCGAGGTGTTTATGTATCTCAGCATTGCACCTATCCCTATGGCAACAATGATGGACAGCGGTGAATGGGCAAGTATCGGTAAAAACTGGGTAAAGCAGCTTTTGGCTCTTTCTTTCCAGGGGTTCTTTATCGTAGTCGCACTCGGTATTTTCAAAACGCTTTTCAGCAATATGATCACCTCGCTCAATTCAAGTTCGGACGGTGTGATAATGCAAATGGCAATGCTTATGGGATACACGGCAGCACTTATTTTTACCATTCTGCGTACAGGAGCGATCAGCAAAAGTATGTTTAACGCACATTGACCTTGAACAAGATTGGAGGCCCTATGGCACATTATGTACAAATCCCGAAAGACCTGAACGACATCAAAGAGAAGTTTATTATGGGATTTACAAAAAGACAGGTAATATGCTTTGGTATCGGTCTTGTTCTCGGAGCACCTGTTTTCTTTCTGACGAAAACAGCTATCGGAATGTCCGGGGCAATCTTCGCTATGGGTGCAGTCGCTGCTCCTGCGATACTCTGCGGACTTTATAAGAAAAATGGCGTTTTCTTGGAGAAACAAGCAAAATATATGCGTGAATACTTTACAAGACCTCGAAAGCGGTATTACCGCACAACAAACATATTTGAGTGCTTTGAAAGGCATATCGAATACACAAGAATCAAGAAAAAGCTGAGAGATGCTGAAAGAAAAGGCTGATACGGCTGATTATATCGTACACTTTCGGTGTCTACGCTTTTGAATATAAACGGAGGTTACCAATGGGCTTTAGAAAGAGAAATGCCAATAAAAGTTATAACTGCAGCAAGTCTAAGGTTGTCATGGGCAAGCCAGCCTCTCAGCTTACAAAAGAGGACAAAAAAATACTTTCCGCACGAATGGCGGAAATCAAGAGTGCTAATGGCGGTAAGACTACGGTGCAGAACACCATTCCCTATATGTGTATGTATAAGGACGGTGTTTGCCAGGTATCGGAGAACTTCTTCTCTATGACGGTACAGTTTTATGATGCCAATTACTCTATTTCAGAGTTTGAGGAACAAAATAATATCTTCTCAAAGTATTGTGATGTTATCAATCTCTTTGACAATACGATCAAATTCCAGCTTACCTTTGAAAATCAAAACAGATCAAAGGAAAAGCTCTTAAAAACGGTGCAGATACCTGAACAGAAAGATGATTTCAATGCAATCCGCAAGGAGTACAGCGAAATGCTTACCGATAAGCTGATGAAAGGCTCTAACGGTCAGTCGGCAAGAAAGTTCCTGACGTTTGGTATCGAATCCACATCATACAAGGCAGCAAGGGCAAAACTCTTGTCGATCAAAAATGACGTGATCAAGGGTTTTAAGGTTTTCGGCGTGGAAGCGAAACTTCTTGACGGCAGACAACGCCTTGAAGCTCTCTACTATGCCTTGAACCCTTACAGAAATTCTTCATTCATCTTTGATTGGGAAAGTATGCTTCATGCAGGAATGGACACAAAGGATTTTATCTGTCCGTCCTCGCTGAAATTCAATAAGGCTGACTTTGAGATCGGTAATGCTTACGGTGCTGTATGGGGCATGAATATCCTTGCAGGAGAATTGTCAGACGAAATATTAAAGGACTTTCTTGAAATGCAGAACCTTTTCTGCGTGAATATCCATGTTGATCCGCTGGACCAGATAGCTGCCCTGAAATTCGTCAAAAAGAAGCTTACCAATGTGGAGCAGATGAAGATCGACGAACAGAAAAAGGCTTCACAGTCCGGCTATGATCCCGACATTCTTCCGCCTGCGATCAAGATGTATATCGAAGACATTGAAAAGCTCCTCGCTGACCTCAACAGCAAGAATGAGCGACTTTTTCATATCAGTATTTCATTGAGAGCTTATGCAAAAAGCAAAAAAGAACTGAAACTTCTTTCTGAGATGCTAAAGCGTGTTTGCCAGAAGAATAACTGCACGATGTTTCCATATGATTATCGACAGGAACAGACTCTCGTTTCTACACTTCCGCTATGCTATAACAAAATTCCCGTCCGCCGTGAGATGCACACAAGCGGTATCGCTATCTTCGTGCCGTTTACCACAAAAGAGCTATTTCAGGACGGACAGGCTACATATTACGGTATCAATACGCTGTCAGGAAATATGATCCGTGCCAACAGGTCAAGGCTCAAAAATCCGAATGGACTTATCCTCGGTACGCCGGGTGCCGGCAAGAGTTTCAGTGTTAAGCGTGAAATACTCGACTGCTTTCTGACAACAGTCGATGACATCATCATCTGCGACCCCGAAGGCGAGTATTATCCGCTTGTTTCGGCTCTGCACGGACAGCTTATCCGTATTGCTTCAAACAGCGAACAACACCTGAATCCTATGGATATTACGATTGATGATTTCCTTTTCAGCAATCCTATGGAAGTGATCGCCAATAAGTCCGACTTCCTGATCTCGCTTTGCGAGATCGTTGTCGGAGGTCGCTACGGTCTTTCCGCTGAGGAACGCTCTGTTATCGACAAATGTGTTCAGAGCATCTACAAGCATTTTATCGAGAATGAGCCGACACCTGAAAAGATGCCGCTTCTCTCTGATTTGCAGCAGGAGCTTAATAAGGAGGGCGAAGTCGCTCTTCGTGTAGCAAATTCTCTTGAAATGTTCGTAAACGGCAGCCAGAACCTCTTTAATCACCGCACCAACATTGATATGAGTAATCGTATCATCTGCTTTGATATTAAGGAACTTGGCAATCAGCTCAAAAAAGTCGGTATGCTGATCGTACAGGATACCGTGTGGAACAGAGTTTCCGCAAACCGTGAGAAAAAGAAGATCACTCGCTACTACATTGACGAGTTCCATCTCCTTCTGAAAGAGGAACAGACAGCGAAATATTCCGCTGAGATCTGGAAGCGTTTTCGTAAATGGGGCGGCGTGCCGACAGGCATCACGCAAAATGTCAAGGATTTGCTTTCTTCTCAGGAGGTCGAGAACATCTTTGATAACTCGGATTTTGTCTATATGCTGAATCAGGCAGCCGGAGACAGAGACATTCTCGCTGAAAAACTCCACATCTCAAAGGAGCAGATGAAGTTTGTAACAAACAGCGGCCCGGGTGAGGGGCTTATCCGCTATGATAAGGTGCTTCTACCGTTTACCGATCGTTTCCCGACAGATACGGAAATGTATAAACTCATGACCACGAAACCAACCGGAGAATAATAAAAGCTGCCGACAACAGCCGACAGCTTTCAGGTTCAAATTCTCTCAAGCAATTCTGAGGGCTTCAAAGCAGGCACTTTGCTGTCCTTAAAATCACGAATGTTTCTTGTGACGATATAATCCGCTTTGATCCTACTTGCCTGACACATCTGTAAGGCATCTTCATAATCAGAAGAAAACATCTCAGCGGCGGCTTTTAGATCGGTTGATTTGAGGTCAACAACTTTAAATATCATCGTGATCTGCTGAATGAGCTGTTCTGTTTTCTGTGGAGTAAGCTCCTTGCGGAGAATATACACAATGTTCGGAACAGACAATGCGGAAATGTAGCCCTCAAGTTGATCTACTTCACAATACTTCCAAACTTTTGATGAGGCTTCGACAAACTCAGGACGGTTGCAAAGCACATCGAGAATGACATTGGTATCAACCAAAATTTTCATGTGCTTCTATCCTTTCTGCACGAACTGCTTTATCATCATAATTATTTTTAAGAACGCCAGTAAGTGAATCAGTCAGGAAGGAAACGCTTGATTCGTGGGAAACAAGTCTTGCAACTTCTTTTCCGTTCTTGAGAATGATGATCTCGTCACCCTGCTGAACAGCTTGCAGATAATGGCCAAAGTTATTCTGAATATCGGTAGCGGTTGCAGTGATCATAATAACACCTCCAAACATTTTCGCTAATATTAGTATATCCCATTTTAGCTAAAATGTCAAGGGCAAATTTTAGGGAAAGAGGGAGCTATGAGCTTACATAGAAAAGAGAATAACCTCCGCAGAGCACAGGCACGTTTCGACAGAGTCAGCAGACGGTCGAAGCAGTTTCAGATAAATTTCCGCCGTGAAGCTAACAGCAGAGGCCGCTTTCATACCCGTGCATATATTGTCCGTGGTGAGAAAACGCATCACAGCGGTCGGGGTATCGTCCATAAGTTTGCAAATGCGAAATACCGCATTCAGGGCGATAAACCGTCAGTTACACGGATGATCAAATCATGGCAGCCTAAGACATTCAAAGGAAAGCTATTTAAGGTAAATGCCCGTACTGTGAATTTTGCAGTTCATGATGTAGCTCAGACGGCGGTCGATACAGCTCTCGCAGCGGAAACTGGCGGTATCAAAACCGCCGATATTGCCCAGCGTGAAGTACGCAACAAGCTCAAACAGAAATACACCCGTGAAGCAGTGGACGATTATCACCGTGGTGTGTATCTCATGGGCCGCACGGCGATCGATGCTGTCAAGGGTACACATGATCACCTGAAAACAAAGAAGCAGTACAAGCTCGAAAAGGCGAAGTTGCAGCTAAAGAAAGCTGATAACAAGCTCTATAAGGCGAAAACGCAGAAGCCGAAAATGGCTGCGACAAAAGCCGATTTGAAGAAAGCCAAGGCGGAATATAAAGCCCGAATTGTAAAAGACAAGGACAATAAGTTCCGTAAGGCGTTAAACAAGCGTCGATCGCAGGCATATAAGCAGACAAAGCGTGAGCTGAAATTTGAGCGTAAACAGCTGAAAACAGAACAGCAATTCCGTGTTAAGGAATTGCATAATCAGGAAAAGATCAGCAGAAACTCTCACCCAGGCTTGCTTGCATTAAAGCCAGTTTCATATTCGGTAAAGCGAATGAGGGCTTCTGCGTGGCAGAAAGCTGTCAATGAAGATCAAGACAATGACGTACTTCATGCGATAGACTCGGCAAAACGCAGAATAGCGGAACCTATCAAAGATAAAGTAAGCAAGCCTCAGCGGTTACAGCGAGAAGAAAAAAAGCGTGATCGCCTGTCCGATGAAAAGTCAAAATCCAACAAAAAACTCAATCGGCAGGAAAACAAGCTGAATGAAAAACACGATAAATACAAGCAGAAAAAGAAGCGTAAACCCCAAAATAAGAAAACGAAAAAAACGGTGGCTGAGAGATTCAAATCAGCTTTCAAATTCGTGAAAAACATCTATGAAAAGGAAGTCAAAAAGTTCTTTGCAGCAATAGCTGTTCCGATACTTATTATCTTTCTTGTGTTTGCTTTTATCATCATGATTTTCAGCTCCATAGTTTCAGGCGGTGGATTTACCCTCGGCACTTATGCGGCACAGGACTATGACCTTTCCGAAGCTGAAAAGTATTACACGGAGCTTGTTTATAACCTCAATCAGAAAATACTTAAAGTCAGCGATACTTCTGACTGGAAAAAAGGTCTTGTGGATTTCGGTGCAAAGAAAAAAGACTTGAAAGATGATCCCGATAACTGGTATTGGGGCAAGTCCCCTGTCTATGATTGGGATCCTGTATATGATTTTGACTGCTATAAGCTGTGGTCATTCCTTTGTGCATACTATTATGACTTTGATGCCGCCGACAACGGTGACATCAAGTATTGGAAGTTCAAAAGCGATACAAAGGATCTGCTTGAGGACATTTTCAATGCGGAGTATGAGTTCGTATATTGGTATGATAATAAATCCCGTTGGGAGGAGCTTGACAACTATGTTTATTTCGGTGGGGGAAGCAGTAATGACGGCAGTTACTACTATTGCGAGAAATCAGCAAGTAAAAGCAGCGGATCTTGGACTTACAAATTCAAGCCGACTTCTTATACCTCAGAACTTGGTCAGTATCTTGATGGTGACGGCTATTGCTATCTGAACCGCAGTTATCGTGTCTTGAATCCAAACGATGATTATGAACTCACGGGCTATTATGTACTTGATAACCGTTATTTTGCAGACAATGCCCACACCAAAGAGCCTTTCTATTGGGTGGACAGTGACGGAAAATTCTTCTTCAAAAATCATGACGGAAATACTCAGTACCGTTCGTTCTACGGTTGGGAGAACGATGATGCTTGGTTCATGATTACGGAAACCGATGCGAGAGCGTGGACAGGCGTCATCAATTGTTCAGCTCTGTATGGTTATGTGCAGAAACAGTATTGGAAAACAGAATGTAATCTTTATTACAACGTAAAGCAGAAAAAGGCCTTTGATGAGGTCATTGCAGACAAACTCGGCGGTATGTCGCATAAGACGGAGCGTCTACAGTATTACAATTTGCTTGTGGGCAATGAGGACGGCAACACGCTTTATGGAAATCATCAGACCATATATAATATGCTGCCCGGTGATTCTATCCGTGACTATTCCCTCAAAAGAGAGTTCGGATATGAAATGACGGGGTGGAACGAAAAAAGCGATGGTCTGTATCAGGGTATCAAGGTGTATGCTAACAGCGGTACAAAGCTCAAAATGCCTTTCAGCGGAAAAATAACTGATGTTGATACTGCTGACAACAAGATCACGATCCGCAAGGACGATGTACAGTATTGGTACGACGGAAACGGCGGCACTAAGCGTGATACGGAAGTCACCATTGCAAATGCGGTGCTTATAAATGACTATGAGAAAGGCGACAGTATCAAGGAAGGCAAAGAATTTGCCAAAACAACAGCCGAAAATGTTAATTTCCACATTTATATAGACACCGACGGCTACGGCTGGGACTATATTGATCCTCGGCTCGTGCTGTATTAACGGAGGTACATAATGGCTTTATATGATGCAAAAATAGAGAGATTCAGCAAAAAGGCAGAGCAGCTTGAAAGAAATATCAAGAGAGATACAGAGGAACGCAGACGGCTTCTCTCCGAGATCACAAGGCTGCGTTATCTCTCGCTCTGCGAAAAGCTGAATTGTGATGGAGAGGAATTAGAAACCGTGCTTGCCAGAGAACATGAGCAGATTCAGAATATGAAAGCTCATGGTCTGACCGATGATGAGATAGACAATCTCGGCAAAAGCGGCAAATACGAAGAACAAATGAGATTTTACTCTGAGGAGGACGATGATGAAAACAAGAATGATTAGTGCTGTGATGGCTGCTTTCATGCTTGCAACAGCAAGTATCGGCGGTATTACCGCTTCTGCCGAAGTAGGCACAGCAGAGACTACGGAAACAACCACTTCTGAACCTGCGGACGAAAGCTCTGTTGATATGGAGAAGTTCCGTGAGGTCATGAGTGAGCTTGCCGAGGCAGATACAACCGATGTTGTTACCGACTATGACGGCGATCCCTATTACGATACTGACGGCAACGCCACCCTTATCAAGTCGGAGCAGATCATCTACAATACCGAGGAAATGCAGTTCATCGCTGTGACAACAAAAGACGGTCATGTGTTCTATGTGCTTATCAATTACACCGCAGACAATGGCGAGGACAATGTGTATTTTCTGAACAAAGTTGACGATTATGACCTGTATGCGCTTCTTTATGCAGGAGCAGAAGAAAAAGACGATAAAAAGAAGATCACACCCGAACAGGCAGCTCAGGTAGCGGAAAGAGCAAACGGCAGAGTGCAGTCCGGCAACAGTGCCGATGCAGACTATACCGAAGATACTGCTGAGGACGGCGAGGAAACATCTGAGTCAGCAGCTCAGGCTAAGTCTGTTCCCATGAACAAGAACAGTATGATTCTTGTTTTCGGTGTGCTTGCTCTGATCGGTGTCGGTGCCGCAGGCTTCTTCCTGATGAAGAAAAAGAACGGCGGTAATAACAAGACAGCGGCTCAGTTTGATTCTGAGTATGATGAGGAAACAGAGATCACTGAGGACGAGGACGATATGAAGTTCTACGATAATCAGGACGATGAAGAATAAGAAAGAGAGGACAAAAGAATGGGAAAGATGAAGAAGATCGGTGTATGTGCGGTAGCAGTGGTAGGAGTTGCAGGTATTGCAGGTATTACCGCTAAGGTGATCGAAGATGTGAGAAGGAAGTGGTTTTCCCGTGGCTTTGAGACAGGAAAGATTGTCGGCAATCTGACTGCAGTGGAAAGCTTTGCCCGTGACAAGGTTGTAATCCAGCAGAAGCTCGATAAGCTCCGTGAGGAGTATGATGAGCTTCAGAACGAGTTCAATGATATGCTCGATTACTATAACGAGGACTAACTTTGACTCCAATGGAATCAAAGTGATCAACTAAACATAGACAATGAGAAAAGAGAGAGAATTTGTCTAATGAAGGTACTTAGCTTATTTGACGGTATCTCCTGCGGTATGCTTGCTCTGCAAAGGGCTGGCATACCCATGGAGTGCTATGATGCGTTTGAGATCGACAAGTATGCCGTCACGGTCTCAAAGCGAAATTTTCCTGTAATCGTTCATCACGGGAATGTGTTTGACGGCGATTTTACCCAGTTCAAAGGATATGACCTTCTGCTCGGCGGTTCGCCCTGCACCTATTGGTCTATCGCCAAAAAAGACAGAGAGATCGACAGCAGTGGCGAAGGTTTCAGGTTGTTCAGGGAATATGTGAGAGCTTTAGAGGAATCGGGCTGTAAGTATTTTCTCTACGAAAACAACTACTCCGTTCATCAGAATATCAAGGATGAAATCAGCAAAACGCTTGGCGTAAAGCCTATTATGATAAACTCAGCGCTTGTATCGGCTCAGAACAGGAAGCGCTGCTACTGGACAAATATCCCTGTTACTTCTTTTCCCGAAGATAAGGGCATTTTGCTGAAAGATGTGCTTGAAAGCGGTGTCACTTGGCAGGACAAGTCCTACTGTCTGACAGCACGTTATCCAGGGGCTGTTTTGTTCAACACGCTTGAACGCAAGCAGCGAACTATGGTTGCTGAACCTGTCCCGATCAATACATACTTCAACGGCGAAACAATGCCTATGGGAGCCGCCCAGCGTGGAAGATA
>OJME01002792.1_pt1 | contig 11073 bp, 9 predicted proteins | sample 1597151 | NCBI WGS metagenome assembly OJME01 (sample SAMEA2452118, study PRJEB22498) | human gut metagenome | biome: human feces; feature: human gut; material: feces | place: Australia | collected 2012
GCATTTACTTCGGATCGAAAGCACAGCAGGTCATTTACAATGTGGCTCCGGTGTTTGTTGCAGTGCTGTTCGTTTGGTGTAAAACTGCACAAAAACAACTGGATATTTTGTATAAATAGAATGCGTTACCTTGTTTTTATGTTGGGCGTCAGATATAATGAAACTATATGTCTATATAGCAGAAAAAGATGCAGAATAACATGAAAAACAAGTTTTTTTACAGGGAGGTATGAATGAAAAACGGAAGAACAACAATGATAAAAAGGATTTTTGCCGTGACGCTGGCATTTGCGGTAGCTGTCTCGATCCTGACAGTGCCGGTACAGGAAGCGTATGCAGCCGGTGGCAAGGTAAAAACGGTGGCAGTTACAAACCTGCCCGCAAAACAACTGACACTTAAAAAAGGAAAGACATTTACCTTAAAATCAAAGGTAACAGTAACCAGAAAGGCTTCAAAGAAGGTTACATATAAGACAAGCAACAAAAAGATTGCGACGGTAAATGCAAAAGGTAAGATCACAGCGAAGAAAAAAGGAACCGCTAAGATCTATGTGATCTCAAAGGCAGATAAGAAGAAAAAATGCACGATCACAGTGACAGTCGGTACACCAGTTACCAAGGTAAAGCTGAACAAGACCAAGTCTACGATGACAATTGGCAAAAAGCAGACCTTAAAGGCAACGGTTACACCGAAGAAAGCCAGCAGCAAGGCAGTCGTATGGAAGTCATCCAATAAGAAGGTTGCAACTGTAACCAGCAAAGGTGTTGTAAAGGCAAAGAAGGAAGGAACCGTCACGATTACGGCAACAGCAAAGGACGGATCCGGTAAGAAAGCCACCTGTAAGATTACAGTGAAGAAAGCAGCTTCGATCATACCAATCCCGACACCGGAAGAACCACTGATCGTTAAGAGCCTGAATATAGCACAGCCGGATCTGTTAACCATTACATTAACAAAGCAGGCAGCACTCACGGCTTCGGACTTTCAGGTATGGGCAAAGAAATATGAAAGTGCAGACTATCTGAAACAGTATACGATCGGACAGATAACAACAACGGATTCGCTTACTTATAAGATTAAGCTTACAGGAGATTCGGTGTTACAGAAAAACTCCTATATAAAAGTAGTAGTTCCAAAATTAAATCTGTCAAGAGAATGTATCTATCGGGATGAAACTTATACGATAGAAAAATCAGAAACATATGTATACAAACTTGGAGATTCTGTTGATAAGAGTCAGACACTTGGAAAGGGCTATTCCAATTGCTCTGTCAGCGGACTGCCGGCAGGGGTTAAATATCAGATCAAGACAGCTGCTGCCACATGTACACTTAAATTTAACGGTAACGTGACAAAGCAAGGGAAATATACAAGTAAATTAGTCTATGAAGATGAACTTGGTAACAAATTCAGTATGACTATCATCTGGCTGGTTTATGATGGAACGGAACTGCTTGTAAAGGATGCGGAAAAGGTTCTGACAACTGCATGGGGAACTACGCTTCCACAGCTTAAGGTATATGGCGGAAACGGTACTGATACGAGCGATTATACATATGAGATTTTACGAGAAGAAAGTGACAGTGCTGCATTAGCAGTTTCTTCACTCATCAATGGTGGAGCCGGGATACAGGTATCATCCCCAAAACTGTCAACCGGAACCTACAAGCTTCGTATCCGTGCAACAGATAAGACAGACACTTCTATGACAAGCACAGGAACTCTTACACTAAAAATTATAGAAGGCGGTTATTTACAGGGTAAAGTAAAAGATGCAAATGGCGATCCACTGACCAGTTTTCAATTCACTATGAAGAACCAAAATGAATATGCCGAGTATACGGATGAGGTAAGCGGCAGATGGAATGGTGTTAGTAAGGATGGAGTCATTTTAATGGATGATCTGGAAGCCGGTACTTATGATGTTGCGGTATCCAGTTATAGTGGAACAGCAGGTACTACTGTTTATAATCTGAAGACTCAGAAAGCGGCATATGGAACAGATGATGTGCATCCGGTCTGGTCATTTGATGTCACACTCCCGGTATATAAGGTTACTATAGAGCTGGACCCGGATGTACCGGATGCGGTGAAAAATATAACCAATTTTGGCAATTGGCAGGATGTTTCAGCCGGAAGTTATTACGAATCTGGCAAAACCGTTTATCTGGAAAATGGAACTCATCATTTAACCTGTCGAAAGAGTATAAGTGGTGAAATTTATAATTTTTATCTGGATGTGACGGTGAACGGAAGTAATACGACCGCATATGCATATGTCAAAGAATAAGGTTCGTATGAGAATAGATTAGGGAATCTACAGAAGGAGAGTATAGATGAAAGAAAGACGATATAATTTGTCTGTGAAAAGATTTCTGGCATGGGTGATAGCGATCGCAGTTGCAGTATCCATTCTGACTGTCCCACAGACAGAGAGCTATGCAGCCGGTGGTAAGATCAAAACCATAGCGGTTACGAATCTGCCGGCAAAGCAGTTAACCTTAAAAAAAGGAAAATCCTTTACCTTAAAGACAAAGGTAACAGCGACAGGAAAGATTTCCAAAAAGGTCGCATATAAATCGAGTAACAAGAAAGTTGCAACTGTAAATGCAAAGGGTAAGATCACGGCAAAGAAGAAGGGAACCGCTACGATCACCGTTTACTCCAAAGCAGATAAGAAAAAGACCTGTAAGATCAAGGTGACAGTTGGTACCCCGGTTACCAAGGTGAAGTTAAATAAGACAAAGGCAAACTTAAATGTCGGTAAATCACTGACCTTAAAGACAACCCTTTCACCGAAGAAACCAAGCAATAAAGGAATCATTTGGAAAAGTTCAAATACCAAGGTTGCAACTGTAACCAGCAAAGGTGTCGTAAAGGCAAAGAAAGCGGGAACCGTTACGATCACAGCGACAGCAAAGGATGGTTCCGGTAAGAAAGCAGCCTGTAAGATCACTGTAAAGAAAGCAGCGGTGACTCCGGTTGTTCCGGAAGTACCGGTTGTGATCCGGAACGTGAGTATTGTGAATAAAGCAGTGATCCAGGTGACATTAAATAAGGCAAAAATATTACAGACATCGGATTTCGCGGTATCCAGCAAGGTATATGGATATGGAAGCTTTGTAAGAAAGTGTGTGATTGATCATCTGGAAACAACAAATAACATTACATATAAGCTTTATCTGGACAAACAGGATATTTTTTATAATGGAGATATTGTTCAGGTATCTGTTCCGACATTAAACAGTACAAAAGAACTGACATATCGGACAAAGCCGACAGAGATAACAATAAGATCGGAAGTACGACGTAAGAAAGGAACAGTGGTAGGGACCAGTTCCTTAGATACTTCAGGCGTTTATGATCCGGATGTACAGGGCTATGCTGTATATACAGTAAGCAATCTTCCAACCGGTCTTTCGTATAAGGTGGTAGATGACGCAGACCAATCCGGTTATCTGCAGTTTTATGGTACCTTGAAAGAGACAGGAATCTGGGAGACAAAGGTTGATGTCGTAGATGAATTTGGAAATAAGATTCATTATATCAAGGTATGGAAAGTATATGATGAAAGGGCAGTCATAGCACAGGATATTACAAAATATGGATGCCTGAGTTTTCCAGCTCCAAACAAACCAAATGGAACTTATACAGTAAAGTATGGAGCACAGATAAGTCCTATTGGTGGTAATGGCAGTTACAAATATGAAGTTGTGTCAAAAGCAGATTGTCTGGATTTGGTGATGTCAACAACCGGAGTACAGTATTGTTCGATTGATACAGATCAGGCTGGTGAATATACCATGAAGATAAAGATCTCTGACAGCAGGGATGCCAGTGTTTTCACATACTGTACAGTAACCTTTGTTATAAAGCCGGGAGTCCTGCTCAGTGTTACAGCTACCGATCTGGATGGAAATAAGATCAAATATACCGGTATAGATACTTATTTGTGCAGACTTAAATCCCAGTGGAAGGATAATTCATACAGTGAGATCAGCTATGCACGAGAGGTCGGGGAGATTAGCGATGGAATGGCAATATACAGCTATGTACCGGAAGGAGTCTATGATATCTCGATTGAGGATGAAAGAGGCGGAACAGGAGCCTATGCAAGTGATTATTTTGTAAGTGCAGCTACGAATGAAGTTAAGTTAACTCTTCCTGTATATCAACAGACCATCGTGTCGGATAATACGGATTTTGCAGATCTTAGCGAAATGGGAGAGTGGAAGGATGAAAATGGAGTTGTACAGGGAAAAGGCGGATACCTCTATCTGGCGGTTGGTAATTATACACTGACCGGTACCGCGGAGAAAGATGGTGTGACTTATCAGGCAACTCTTAAAATATCAGTTACAAATACTACACGGGCTGCAATGGTAACCGCCCATGTAGTGGCAAAATAAAACAAAAGAATACTAATCGTAAAAGATTATAATTATGCGACGGATACCTGTTATAATGATTTGATGCGCATATCACATTATAGTAGGTATTCGTTTTTTATGTGAAAAATTGTATTTTTGTCAAAGCTGTAAATATGGCAATGTGTATATATTTTATTTATATTATATAAAAATATAAATAAACAACATTAACAATGCAAATACTATGCTGGAAACTATAAATTAGTATAAAGTCATAAGATATTCAAAGAATATGAACAAATTCAGAATTAGCTATTGTACAAAGTGAATGGATATGCAGGTATGATCTGTCTGGCTGGTGCTTGTATCATATAACAACATTAGCGAAGCTTCCGTTATGAAGTGCACATTGTCAGCACATACGGGTGCATGTCTGAGCCGCAGGCGAGTTTGCACAGGAGTATGTGCGGATAAGACATGTGCACTTCATAGGAAGAGAAGCGCGTTGTTATATGATACAAGCACCAGCGGACACAACATACCTGCATATCCCTCACAAAACTAATGGCTAATTCTGAATTTTCCCCGCCAATTCCGGGTGTTGAATGTTTTTTATAATTGCGGTATAATATTGAATCAATATGTACAAATACAGGAAGTCTGGAGGTATACAGAATGAGTGAAGAAAATACAAGCACGTATGAAAATATAGAAGAAGAAAATTCCATCGGTCATGTACAGATCGCAGGCGAGGTAATCGCGATCATTGCAGGTCTGGCAGCAACCGAGGTAGACGGCGTATCAAGACTTGCAGGCTCGCTATCAAATGAACTCGCAAGCCGTCTTGGCAAGAAGAATCCGGCAAAGGGCGTGAAAGTAGAATTATTGCCGGGCGAAGTAAAGGTAGATCTGGCAATTGACGTATTATATGAGTACAGCATTCCAACTGTGACAACACAGGTTCAGGATAAAGTAAAGCAGGCAATCGAGACTATGACAGGTCTTAATGTAACCAAGGTAAATATACGTGTAGCCGGCGTTCGCATGGCAGACGCAAACTAGAGAGGAACATATGACAAGACGAGAGATAAGAGAAACCGTATTTAAAATTTTATTCAGTCTGGAATTCAATGACATTTCAGAGATCAGAGAAGAAGCAGAACTCGAACTGGAGCATGCCAGCCTTTATGATGAAGACGATAACAAGATGGATGCAGTAGCCATGACAGAGGAAGAAAAAGCCTATGTTATAGATCGAGTAGAGGCAGTCGTAGCCCATATTACAGAGATCGATGAAACGATCAGTGGTATTTCACAGGGATGGAAGCTTGGCAGAATCGGAAAAGCAGAGCTTGCTATCTTAAGACTGGCTGTATACGAGATCAAATTTGATGAAGATATTCCTGTAAAGGTAGCGATCAATGAAGCAGTAGAGCTTGCAAAGACATACTGCGATGTAGAAGCAAAGAGCTTCATTAATGCACTTCTTGCAAAGCTTGCAGATTAGGTGAGAATATGGCAAAGAAAAGCTATACCGTCGGACAGGTAAATGGATATATCAAGAATCTGATCAGCAGTGATTATCTGCTTGGTGATATTTATGTGAAGGGAGAAGTCTCTAACTGCAAATATCACAGTTCCGGGCATATCTATTTTTCATTGAAGGATGAGACCGGTTCGATCATGGCTGTTATGTTTAAAAGTTATGCATATTCCGGTCTTGATTTCAAACTGGAAAACGGGCAGCAGGTAGTCTGCCACGGAAGTGTGAATATCTACGAACGGGATGGCAGATATCAGTTATATGTAAAAGAGATCAAGCTGGATGGGATTGGAAATCTCTATGAGCGGTATGAACAGTTGAAACAGAAGCTGTATGAACAGGGACTGTTTGAATTCGATATCAAGAAGCCGATACCGGCATATCCGAAGCGGGTAGGCATCGTGACAGCACAGACAGGTGCGGCGATCCAGGATATCAGAAACATCGCAAAGAGAAGAAATCCATATGTCCAGCTTATCCTGTATCCGGCAAAGGTACAGGGAGATGGGGCAGCAGAAGATATCGCGCATGGAATCGAAGTGTTGGATAACATGGGCGTAGATACGATCATTATCGGTCGTGGCGGCGGCTCGATCGAAGACCTCTGGGCGTTTAATGAGGAGGTCGTTGCATGGGCAATCTACCATGCAACGACGCCGATCATTTCCGGTACAGGTCATGAGATTGATAATACGATCGCAGATTATGCGGCAGATCTTCGAGCACCGACACCATCAGCCGCCTGTGAGCAGGCAATACCGGATGTGATGTCTACAGTCCATCAGGTCATAAATCAGGGCAGACAGATGGATTATCTGATGAAACGGAGACTTGCAGCATATCAGGAGAAGCTGCAGGCTGCAGAAAGGCATCTTCGTATCCTGAATCCGAAGCAGAGGCTTGCACAGCAGCAGATCTATCTGGATGATCTGTCAGATCGTTTAAACCGTGCTATGAAGAACAAATACGACAGATACGAACATCGGGTGATGCTTCTTGCAGAACGTCTGCATGGTCTGTCACCATCGGCGAAGCTTATAAATGGATTTGGATATATCGAAAAGACCGGAACGCCGGTAACAACGATAAAAGAGATAGAAAAAGACGACCACATTACCATCCGTGTTCATGATGGTCTGATCGAGACAAGAGTAACGGATGTGAAAGAGGAAGATTAGAAATGGCAGAGAAGATGGAAAAGGAGGATTTCTCGATCGAGGAATCCCTGAAGAAAATAGAAGCGATCACGGCTGTCTTAGAGAATCCTGCGACATCGTTAAAGGACAGTCTGGCAGCCTATGCAGAGGGCGTACAGCTTGTTCAGGCATGTAAGGACAATCTGTGTGATGTAGAAAAAGAAATGATCGTATTGAGTGGAGAGAACAGTGGAAAAGAATAAATTAGAACTTCGGACAAAAGAAGTACAGGATATTATATACACATATGCACTGGCAGAAGAAGGGTTTCAGAAAACTATCTTTACGGCAATGAATTATTCCTTTCAGGCAGGCGGAAAGAGACTTCGTCCGTTATTAATGCAGGAAACCTACCGTTTATTTGGCGGAACAGGAAAAGTTGTAGAGCCGTTTATGGCAGCAATCGAGATGATACATACCTATTCCCTGATCCATGATGATCTGCCGGCATTGGATAATGATGAATACCGCAGAGGAAGAAAGACTTCGCATGTGGTATTTGGTGAGGCAATGGCGATCCTTGCTGGTGATGCGCTTTTAAATTATGCATTTGAGACAGCTTGTAAGGCATTTGAGCTGGAACCGGGGAATCAGACTGTTGCCAGAGCATTCACGATCCTTGCAAAAAAAGCAGGTGTAAACGGAATGATCGGTGGCCAGGTTGTAGATGTAGAGATGACAGGGAAGCAGATGAGTGGTGATCAGCTTCATTTTGTGTATGAGAATAAGACCGGTGCGTTGATCGAAGCATCCATGATGATCGGTGCAGTTCTTGCCGGAGCAACGGAAGACGAATTGAAGCAGGTTGAGATGATCGCATCGGATATCGGACTGGCATTCCAAATCCAGGATGATCTTCTGGATATTTTGGGTGACAGCGCAGTGCTTGGAAAACCTGTCTGCTCAGATGAAGAAAATGGTAAAGTAACTTATGTCACGGTCCACGGACTTGAGGAGTCCAAGAAGGATGTCGCGGAGATATCCAGGCGTGCGGTTACAAGACTGGATCAGCTTCCGTATAAGAATGAATTTCTGGATGAATTGATTCTGGAACTGGTCAACAGAAAGAAATAACAGAGATGAAAGATATGAGTATACTGGATCGAATACAAGAACCAAATGACATAAAGAAAATAGATGAGAAAGATCTGCCGGAGCTGGCACAGGATATCCGAGAGTTTCTGATTGCAAATGTCAGCGAGACGGGTGGGCATTTGGCGTCAAACCTTGGGTGCGTGGAACTTACAATCGCACTTCACCGTGCGATGGATTTCCCGGCTGATAAGCTGGTATGGGATGTAGGACATCAGTCCTATGTGCATAAGATCCTGACCGGACGAAAAGATCAGATGACAACGTTACGGAAGTTTGGCGGTTTAAGCGGATTTCCCAAGACCAGTGAGAGTGATTGTGATGCTTTTAATACAGGACACAGTTCGACTGCGATGTCAGCAGCACTTGGTATGGCATGTGCAAGAGGAATCAAAGGAACACAGGAGAAGATCGCAGCCGTTGTTGGTGACGGTTCTTTCACCGGTGGTATGGTTTATGAAGCGCTAAATAACATGGCAGAGGTCAAGACCGGATGTCTGGTCGTGCTGAATGACAATGAGATGTCGATTGACCACAATGTAGGTGGAATGTCAAGCTACCTGAGTAAGCTTCGTGTCGGTCAGCCATATAATGATCTGAAAAACGGAATCGAGAAAGCACTGATGCATATACCGGTAGCAGGTGAGAAGCTTGCGAAAGGATTGAAGCGGTCAAAGGACTCTTTAAAGCAGATATTCGTTCCCGGAATGTTCTTTGAAGAAATGGGTGTTACTTATATCGGACCGATCGATGGTCATAATATACGCATGATGGAAGAAACCTTCCGGCGTGCATTTAAGTTAAATAAACCGATTCTGGTTCATGTGAAAACGATCAAAGGAAAAGGGTATAAATATGCGGAGAAGCATCCATGCTATTTCCATGGGATCAGTTCTTTTGACGTTGCAACCGGAAAAGTGAAAAATGTAGAAAAAGGTTTATCTTATACTGCTGTATTTGCGAGAAAACTGGTAGAACTTGGAACAGAAAATAATCGAATCGTTGCGATCACGGCTGCAATGAGCAAGGGAACCGGAGTCAATAAATTTGCAGAGGAATTCCCGGATCGAACCTTTGATGTGGGAATTGCAGAAGAACATGCGGTAACATTTGCGGCAGGACTTGCTGCGGAGGGCATGATCCCTGTGGTAGCGGTATATTCTTCCTTCTTACAGCGGGCTTACGATCAGATCCTGCATGATGTCTGTATGCAGAATCTGCATGTTATATTTGCAATCGACCGGTCAGGGCTGGTCGGGGCAGACGGTGAGACACATCAGGGAATCTTTGATACGGCATTTTTATCGCATATTCCGAATCTGGTCATTATGGCTCCGAAGAATCGCTATGAGCTGACCAGAGCGATGGAATGGGCAGTAGCCTATGACGGACCGATTGCGATCAAATACGCCAGAGGACAGGCATATTACGGTTTGAAAGATTATAATGAGCCGGTCGAATACGGAAAGAGCGAGATCCTCCGTGAGGGAAGTGAGATCGCATTAGTAGCGGTTGGAAATATGGTGGAAGAAACCGAGAAATTATATAACCGGTTCCTGCAGGAAGGCAGACAGGTGACCTTTGTCAATGCAAGATTTATCAAGCCATTAGATAAAGAGATGATCGACCATCTGGCAGAGACACATAAGCTGATCGTAACGATCGAGGAAGGTATTCTGCATGGCGGTTATGGTGCTCTGGTTGAGGAATATCTGGAATCAAAGGCAAGTGATGTGAAGGTGCTTCCGATCGCAATCGAAGATACCTTTGTCCGTCATGGAAGTGTAGAAGAACTGAGAAAGATGTTGAAGATAGATGCTGAATCCATATACAGACGGATTCGGGACATAATGGAGTAGAGATGAAAGAACGACTGGATGTAATGATGGTAAATCGTGGACTTGCAGAGTCCAGAGAAAAAGCAAAGGCGATCATCATGTCGGGCATTGTCTATGTAGATAACATAAAGGAAGACAAGGCAGGATCGACATTTGATGAGAAAGCACAGATAGAAGTAAGAGGCAACACATTAAAATATGTGAGCCGTGGTGGTTTAAAGCTTAAAAAGGCAATGGATTGCTTCGGAGTAAGCCTTGCAGGAAAAGTGGCAATGGATGTTGGATCTTCAACCGGTGGATTTACGGACTGTATGCTGCAAAATGGTGCAGTTAAGGTGTATTCGGTGGATGTCGGACATGGACAGCTTGCATGGAAGCTTCGAAACGATGAGCGGGTTGTCTGTATGGAGAAAACAAATATCCGTTATGTGACACCGGATGATATCGAAGACAGGATTGCATTTGCATCGATTGATGTATCCTTTATTTCTTTGACAAAGGTGCTTCCTCCGGTAAAAGAGCTTCTGACAGACGATGGAGAGATCGTGTGTCTGATCAAGCCGCAGTTTGAAGCCGGCAGAGAAAAGGTCGGTAAGAAGGGCGTTGTCAGAGATCAGAAGGTGCATGTAGAAGTGGTTGAAATGATCGTTGACTTCGCAAGACAGATCGGATTTAAAACACTTGACTTAAGCTATTCACCGATCAAGGGACCGGAAGGAAATATCGAGTATCTTTTGTACATAACAAAGGATCAGACGAAGGAAAATAAAGAATTTGATATAAAGGCTATGGTGGAAGAATCACACAGATGCCTGTAAGAGGAGTAAAGATCCGATGAATCGTTTTATGATCGTGGTGAATCCCGATAAGGACACCGATTCGACAGTTACAAACAGAATACAGAGTTATCTGGAAGCGCATGGAGCAGCCTGTATGGTGCGGGATGTATTCCATCTGGAGTCTTCGGACTGGGAAGCTTTAAAGAAAGAGCAGTTTGACTGTGTACTGGTTCTTGGTGGTGATGGAACACTGT
>OJME01002816.1_pt1 | contig 10987 bp, 6 predicted proteins | sample 1597151 | NCBI WGS metagenome assembly OJME01 (sample SAMEA2452118, study PRJEB22498) | human gut metagenome | biome: human feces; feature: human gut; material: feces | place: Australia | collected 2012
ATCGGATGGACTGCAAGGAAATTCTGAAAATGATGGGTCTGCCGGACTACAATGCATGGGAAATCGTCAAACGCACCAACGCCTGCCTGATGGAAGACCCCTATTGGCTGCGATTCAGCGAGGATGAAACCTTTGAGGACACCACACGCGGACGAGCCAGAAAAATCATGAACGAAAATCAAAAGAGCAGCTGATACCAAAAAGCCAAACCTCACCGTACATCCTGTACAGCTTGAGGTTTGGCTTTTCTCTTATCATCCTTCACCAGCGCGAGCGATGGTTGATTATTTTATCAGCTTAATCCAGAGAGTGACCGCATTACAAGGTCAATATCCTGATTTTCCAGTTCCTGAATGATGTGCAGGTAGGTTTTCTGCGTTGTTGTCATGCTGGAATGCCCCAGCCGCCTTGCCACGCTTGCAATAGATACACCTGCAAACAGAAGCACCGAAGCGTGGGTATGCCGCAGACCATGTACCGAGATAACCGGGATCTTGGCCCGGTTGCAGTGCCGTTCCAGAACATCGTTGACGGTGGAATTGTAGGCGTGTTCCTTGAACACGAAAATCGGCTTATCTTCAGGAACGTCCTTTACCAGTGCTGCGAACTGGATCACCGTCTGCCAGTCAATTTGAATTTTACGGACAGACGATTTATTTTTTGTTGGCAGAAATCCGCCGTTTCCTTTATAATCCCACGTTTTGTTGATGGACAGCATCTGATGGGCAAAATCAAAATCCGCAGGAGTGATCGCCAATGCTTCGGAAAAGCGGATGCCGGTTTTGGCAATCAGCAAAATCATCCAGTCCCAGTTGAGTTTTCCCTGTAGATCCAAGTCGCTCAACAAAAGATGCAGTTCAAACTGGTTCAGGTATTTCACCTTTTTAGGCACCGGGGGCTTGCCTTTGATGATTGCTTTTCGGGTTGGGTCTTTCACGATCAGTCCATCATCCACGGCATCCATGATAGCCCCTTTCAGCTGATGGTGGAAGTCCATCGTGGTCTGACGCTCATGGCCTACGGCATAATCGTTCAAAAGCTGCTGATACGTCACTCTGGAAACCTCGCACAACTTCAAATCAGGTGCCAGCCTTTTCACCCAAGAAAGGGTCATTTTGTACTTATCCAATGTAACCGGGCGAACTGCGCCCTCTTTGTATACGGCAACCCACTGCTCATAATAATCGCAGAACAGGTTGTTTTCATTCATTTCGTTTAACACGTTTTACCTCCAAAATCGGTTTTATATGCTCACGCTGATGAAGGGTGATAAGGGTGTCGAGTTGCTTGAAAAAACGGCCTATTGCCTGCTGTTCAGTCATGCTAGGCACTAAAATGCTTCCTTGCAAGAAGTCATTAATAACCAATTCATTCATCATAGTGCCCGCTTTTGTCGAGTTTACAAGCACTTTTCTCATTATTGGTTCATAGTGAATGTAATATTTCCAAAAATTTATTGGCATCTCGTGCAACGGCCTCAAAGCACTAAATCTTGGTGACATAATTCCATCGCCCACATCATTTAGTACAAATCGGCCATACCGAAACTCCTTACTCGTGTGGCCCTCGAACGCAATATCTCCGGTTCTTAATCTTTTATAGTTTGCAAGTGAAGTATCTGCGGCACCATTGCCATCCGTCTTAAAAGACATTGTGGCAACAGAAAGTGTCTTCTGGTACGGAAGCAAATCGGTATTGCGCTCAGTTAGTTGAAAGTAGAGTTCTTTCAGCTTACGCTGTTCCCAAGTAGGTGTGTTTTGGGATTTTGGCGCGAAAAAAGAGCCGAGGACGCGCCTCGGCTCTTGGTGAGCAGGGTGATTTTGCACCCATTTTATGATTCTTTTGGCATTTTCAAATCGAATCCGCCACTTACGATGAACTCGCGCAAGAGTTTATCATACTTGACAGGCACTTTGGGAGGAATGAGTTTTGTCCCCTCAATTGCCTCAAAATATGCCTTTGCTTTTGCCTTATCCACAGTGGCTTTCAGGTCATCAAAACGGCCAAACTCGTTAATGTTGGCTTCGGTGATGTTTGCACGCATGAATGCCCGCAGCTTCTTTTCGTCCAAGCCGAAAACTTCAGCTACTTTGTGGATCTGGTCGTTCTGCTTTTGGGCGATGTACTCGGCAATGTACTCCCGCAAGGTCTTTCCCGGCTGCGGAACCACTGCGCCGCTTTGAATGTCGTGCAGGAAAATATTAGCGTACTTCTGCTCTTCCTGCGAGAGGGTGGCAAAGGTCTTGTGCAGCTCCGTTTCGGCCTGATGGATGGCTTCCGCTTCTGCACCCTCCTGATAGAAAATTTTCAGGTACTTTTCAAAGCGGGAGTTCATGTAATCCGTGTCGATGTCAGCAGTATCAATGGTGGTCAGATAGCTGTTCACCGCATAGGGAACGTCATCGTCCGGGTCATTTTCACTGCCATCCGGATTCGGCGTGAACAGCTCTTTATAGCGGAGTGCCAGCACTTTGAACGTTCTCTCGTCAAAGTCCGCATGAAGTTCCGTTTTCTCATCTGTATCCTCGTTGATGATCACAATGGGCTTATCCCACTCGAAGCCCTGTACCTTGGCTGCTTCCAGATTTTCGTTAAAGGACTGGAACAAGTCGGCAAACTTTTTGCGCTCTGCCATATCCGCAGGGATCTGCGAAAACTCTTCAATGCCCGCCGACACAAACAGATCTTTGATCTCCGCATAGAGGGCATTCAGTTTTTCCACGTTCTTGTCCAGCTTATCTACAAACAGGCCAAACGGTTTATCGCCGGAATACTCTTTTACCGCATCTGCGATGTTTTTCTCCATCGTGTGCGGACGGCGGTAATACTTGATGGTGCCAAACTGTTTGTCATCGCCAAACAGTCGGTTGGTGCGGGAGAACGCCTGAATCAGATTTTCGTATTGCAGCATTTTATCCAGATACAGGGTGTTGATCCACTTGGAGTCAAAGCCTGTCAGCATCTGATCCACCACGATTAGCAGATCAAGCTGTTTTTCCGGGGTGCGCTCGATGCGCTGGTAGGGCAATTTGTGCGCCAGCCGTGCCGCAATGTCCTTTTTCATCTTGGCAAAGGTCGGAATGCTGAAGTCCTGTCCATAGCGGGCGTTATAGTCTTCTACGATCTCTTTTAGCCCTTCTTCTTTGGTGATGCCTTTGCCGTTGTTGTCAATGTTGGGGTCAAATAGTGCGGTGACTTTCAGCCATGGTGCGGCTTCTCTGAACCGCTTGTAATATTGGATGGCTTCCGGGATGCTGGAGGTTGCAAAAATGGCATGAAATTTGCTGTTGCGGCTCTGGGTCTGCCAGTTCTCGCAAATGTCCTCCACCACGGCTTTCTGGTGTTCTTCGCCCTCATACTGGGTGTTGGGAATATAATCCTCGATGCCCTTTATCTCCTCACCGAGCGCATCTTTTCCGCCTGCCATCGGCAGATTCAGATACTTATAAAACACCTTGCTCTTCTGTGGGTCGGCCAGAGCTTCGTCCACAGAATATGCCTTTGCTTTTTCCAGTGCGACCGCTTTCCGCAAGTCGCTGTCCTTGAAGGTCAGCACCTTGTAAGGGTCAAAGCCCAGCACGTTGTGATCCCGGATGCCGTCTGCAATGCTGTACCGATGCAGTTCGTTGCCGAAAACGGTGGCGGTGGTGCTCATTTTCTTCTGGTTTTCGCCTTGGATCGGCGTACCGGTAAAACCAAAGAACAGTGCTTTCGGGAATGTATGCTTGATGGTCTGCATCATATCGCCAAAGGTGGAACGGTGGCACTCGTCCACGATAAAAACCAACCGCTTTGCGTTGATCAGCGCAATGTCGTTGGGGTTCAGCTTGTTTTGTGCATCATCCTTGATGTTGCTCATCTTCTGGATGGAAGTCACGATGAGCGTATCGGACGGCGAAGTACTTTTCAGCTTGTCCACAAGAACATCCGTGTTCTCGGTAGCCTGCACCTCCTCGTTTTCCTCTGCAAAGTTGCGGTATTCTTTCAGGCTCTGAGTGCCCAACTCGATTCGGTCCATCAGAAAAATCACTTTGTCCGCATCCTTGGAAGATGCAATCAGTTGAGCGGACTTGAAAGAAGTCATGGTCTTGCCGGAACCTGTGGTGTGCCAGATGTAGCCGCCGCGCTGCTGGTCATTCTCCCATTTCGCCTTGGAAACGGCATCCGAAATTTTGCTGGCAGCGTAGTACTGATAGCTGCGCATCACCTTCAAAATGCCATCGGAACCATCGGCAACGGTATAAAAGCCCACCAACATATGCGCCATCGGGATAGACAAAAGTGCCGTTGTAACGTCTTTCCAGTCGTTCATCGGCTCGTTGTAGAAGTCCGCCCAATGGAAATAGTAGCTGGGGTTGAATTGTCCTTCCGGGCCGGGATTGGCAAAGTAGACCGTTTCTTCCGGGTTCATGGCCACAAAAATCTGCACCAGCGAGAACAGTCCCGTAAAAATGCCCTCTGCCGCGTATTTTTCAATCTGGTTGCAAGCCTGTTTGATGGAAACACCGCTCTTTTTCAGTTCCATGTGAATGACCGGCATACCATTGATGAGCAGCATCAAATCGCCGCGGCGGTCATTCAAAATTTTGGACTTGGTGGGGAACTTTGGCTGCTCTGCGATCTGGTAGCGGCTAAGTCCGGCTGCAATTTCCAGACGGTCATAGATTTTCAGGGACACTTCTTTGCCGAAATTCAGCTTATCGTCAGGATTGTCACGCTTGATAAGCACACTTTTGCCGTTGATAAATTTATTCAGCTTCATCGGCGTTTTCGCGTTCATGACCTGTTCCATGATCTGCTGCATCTCGCCATCCGTCAGTGGATAATCGTTCAGTCGGTCAATGCCACGGTTGTTTTCAAAAAGGATGTTCGCCCAGTTCTGGATCAGCTGCTGTTCGGTGTAGTTCTTCAGCACACCATCTTTCCAGCCGCGTTCTATCAGGAGCTTTACCACTGCCTCTTCAAAATCGGCTTCTTTTGTAAACGCCATAACGAACTCCTTTCGACTTTGCAAAAAGCACCTCTCTGCGAAGGCTTTTCTAATTTGTACAAGCTTTTCCAGCTTACGCTGATGAAGGGTGATAAGTGTGTCGAGTCGCTTAAAAAAACGGCCTATTGTCTGTTGCTCTTCTATTGTTGTCGGCATTTTCAGATTCATAGCAGCCATCTGCTTTCCCGAAACTTCAACGAACGTTGAGCCCGCTCCGACAAGCTCACCATATTGTTTCAACTCGTCAGTTCGAGAAAAGACAAAATAAGAATCCAATTCGTCATTATGCGGAACAATGGATTGAAATCCCTGATTTGTGCAACCTTTTTTCGATAAAATGGCAGTTTTTCCGATGCCCGCACGAGAAGTGAACAGAACTGTACCGGGTGGAAGCATCTTCGCAGAACTATTTTCATAGCCCTGTTCGGTTATCTTTCTTTGGCTGGAATCAAAATAGATTTGTCCTGCTATTTCAGCGGGTGCATACCAATCAATATCTCCATCCCAGTAGTTTGGATTGTTGGTGCTTGGCGTTCCACCACCAACAATATCAGCAACATCACCCAGCTTACGCTGTTCCCAAGTAGGAGTAAATACACACTTTCAGCAGCTATTTTCCACCGCCTACCGAATGTTCGCCGAAAATTTCACTCTTGGTTTTGCGTATTCGGCTCAAATTTTGATTTTTGACTCCCGATAGTCTTAAAACACAGCAGTTCCAAGCGTTTGACATTGCCTTGATTTTCATTCATCAGCCTGTTTTGCATATTCTGAACGGACAAGAGAAATTGCGTTGCTCCTTAGCCAAACAACAAACGCCGGTACGTCCATCTTCTGGTTGCGGGCAAATTGCACCACTTGTTTTTATACAAACATCTTTTCAAGACAAGATTTCTTGATGTTTTGCAGCTTTTCCAACTTACGTTGATGAAGGGTGATAAGGGTATCAATTTTTCCAAAAAGCAAATGAATCTTTTCTTGTTCCCTTTTTGTCGGGAATTTAGCTGACACACTTTGAATATCGGCGTTGTGAAGATGAACAACAGATTTTCCCTGTGCAAGAGACGATAAATACTTGTGTGTTGCTCCACTCGAAATAGTTAGTGCGAGAAAGGCAGAATCATATTCAGCTGTCGGCGATACTATATTTAGGTCGCCGCCCAGTAGAATGCCGGGCTTAACCACAACAGATGCGATCGAAATATCTTCCGCCGTTTCACCAGAAGCAGGCACAATGACTTCTCCGCCCTTGCTATATACGCCTCCAGCTTTTTCTTTAACAAAGGTATCTACATCAAAAATACAGGTTTCATATTTTGTGTAAAGGCGACCATACAGGATTATCGGAGTGCCTTCTTCGCATAAATCGTTTTTGGAGTAGCCTACACCTTTAGAAAAAACTGCAATTTCACCCAGCTTACGCTGTTCCCAAGGGTCAGTAAAACCCTTGAAGCGAATTTCCGGTACAGATGCCCCATTTTTGGGGAACATCTTGTCCAGCATGGACTTTTTGATATTCACTAGCTTCTCATACTTACGCTGATGAAGGGTGATAAGGGTATCAATTTTTCCAAAAAGCAAATGAATCTTTTCTTGTTCCCTTTTTGTCGGGAATTTAGCTGACACACTTTGAATATCGGCGTTGTGAAGATGAACAACAGATTTTCCCTGTGCAAGAGACGATAAATACTTGTGTGTTGCTCCACTCGAAATAGTTAGTGCGAGAAAGGCAGAATCATATTCAGCTGTCGGCGATACTATATTTAGGTCGCCGCCCAGTAGAATGCCGGGCTTAACCACAACAGATGCGATCGAAATATCTTCCGCCGTTTCACCAGAAGCAGGCACAATGACTTCTCCGCCCTTGCTATATACGCCTCCAGCTTTTTCTTTAACAAAGGTATCTACATCAAAAATACAGGTTTCATATTTTGTGTAAAGGCGACCATACAGGATTATCGGAGTGCCTTCTTCGCATAAATCGTTTTTGGAGTAGCCTACACCTTTAGAAAAAACTGCAATTTCACCCAGCTTACGCTGTTCCCAAGGGTCAGTAAAACCCTTAAACCGGAGGGCAGGTTTCTTCTCGTTATCCTGCATAATCATTCACCTCCCAGCAACTTTTTGAGTTCTGCAATGCCCTTCATGTCAAATTCATTTCCCTGCAAATCGTCCAGCAGCCCCAGCAATTCGTGCTCGGTATCGGCAATCTGGCTCTCTACGTCCTCAAAGGTGGTTTCGTATTTCTTGCAGACGGCATCCAACTGCTTCACAAAATCGTCCAGAACGGCATCCGGCAGGCTGTTCAGATTTTCCATCAGGGGCAGGATCCACTTGCGATGCAGCATGTCACGCACTTCTTCATCGGTCAGGCGTTCAATCACGCCCTTGGTGCGCTGGTGGAGGGCGGCACTGTCGTCCTTGACCTGCTTTTTCAGGGTCTTTTCCTCGGCGAACAGCGCGTCCACATCTTTCAGGATGCTCAAGGTAGCTGGCTCTACCTCCCGCGCCTTGATGGCCTTTTTGACCTCAGCCGCAACAAAGGCACCATCGTTGACAAAATCCTGTTCCTTGTCCTCCTCGCTCAGTTCGTCCAGATAGCTTTCATACTCGCCTGCAATTTCGGCAAGGCGAGTTTCTTTTGCCCGCAGTGCTGCCACTTCCTCATGCATTTTAACGCTCTGCACCAGCTCAAAGGGCAGCACATGACCCACCCAGCCGTCCTGTACCTCGGCATCCTTTTTCAGCACCATGTTGGGGTCTACCTGCTTGGTTGCGGCAAAACCCTCGGTCTGGATGATTTCAAGGTCGATGGCGATTTTCTTCCAGTCATCGTCCAAAAGCTGGTATGCTGCATAGCGGTCAACCAGTGGAATTCCTGCCAGCCGGGCAAAGATCTCCCGGCTCAGGCGTTCTTCCTCGCCGGCAGCATTCAGCTGCGTCATGCCGTCGATGAGTGCGGACTTCAAGTAGGCATCAAAGTCACTGAAAGCATTCTGGAAAGCGGTCTTGAACGCCACCACATCCGGGTGGGACAGAACAGCGTTCTTCAAATTGGCCACATTCAGACGGCAATAGGCTTCGTTGTCCGGGCTGAACAGAGCCGCTTTCAGGTGCGGGAATGCTGTCCAGTAGGCAGACAGGTCTTGCAGTTCGGCCTCGGGAATGCCGCCAAACATCGAAGCGTAAATATCCCAGCTCTCAGCCTTTTCCGAGGAATCCACATACCGGGGGATGTTCAGGTTGTAATCGTTCTGAACGATCTCCGCACGGGATACTCTGCGTGCGAACTTTTCGATTTTCTCCGGGCGTTCCTTGTAAGCATCCACAATGCGTTTGATGTCACAGGCACGCAGCTTGTTGTTTTTGCCGTCCTTCTCAAAACCCTTAGACGCATCAATAATCAGAACGTCCGAATCCTTTTTATTCTTCCGCAGCACCATGATGATGGTGGGAATGCCTGTGCCGAAGAAAATATTGGCGGGCAGACCGATGATTGCATCAATGTTGTTGTGGTCAATCAGATTTTTGCGAATTGTACCTTCTTCACCGCCACGGAATAGAACACCGTGGGGCAGAACGATGGTCACAATGCCGTCATTGCGGATGTGATACAGGTCGTGCAGCAAAAAGGCGTAGTCTGCCTTGCCTTTGGGGGCAAGGCCGTAATCCGAAAAGCGCGGGTTGTTCTCTTTGTCGTTCGGATTCCACGCCTGCGAATATGGGGGATTTGATACCACCGCATCCACAAACAGCGGGTCGTAGGTGTTGACCGGGTCGTTTTCTTCAAAGTACGGCCAATCTTCCTCCAGCGTATCGCCGTTGCGCGTTACAATGTTGTCGGGCAGAATGCCGCGCATGACAAGGTTCATGCGGGTCAGGTTGTAGGTGTTTTCCTTCAACTCCTGTGCGTAGTATTTGATGTTGTTGCCATTGCCCATATACCGTGCGGCACACTGACCAATGTTGATCAGCAGTGAGCCGGAACCGCTGGTGGGGTCGTAAATTTTGATCTCTTCCCGGTCTTTCAGGTGGTACGCCACGATTTCAGACATGAGCAGCGAAACTTCGTGCGGCGTGTAGAACTCGCCGGCCTTCTTGCCTGCGTTTGCTGCAAAGTTGCTGATCAGATATTCGTAGATAAAGCCGAGAACATCATAATCCTGCTTGCCGTCCATGGGAATATCTTTGATGAGATAGATCAGGTCGCGAATGGCCTTTGTCCGCGCACCGGAGCTTTCACCCAGTTTGGACAGGCCGGTTTGCAGCGTAGCAAAGACACCGTCAAACACCTTTTTGTGGTGCGGGTCGATCAGTCGACTGAATGCCTGCAATGCCACCGTTACGTCGTCAGCCTTGAAGTCGTTGCCTTTGCTGATCCATGTGGAAAACAGATTTTCATAGGCGATAAAATAGCCGACATTCTTCCGAACGGTATCCAGCGTTTCGGCATCGTCTTCGGTCAAATCCGGCAGATATTCGTCTGTCCAGTCATTCTCTTTCAGCCATTTGACTTCTTTGTCCGACAGAAATTTATAAAACATGAAGCCCAGAATGTAATCCTTGTACTCGTTGGCTTCGATTTTAGAGCGCATCTTGTTGGCAGATTCCCAGATTTTCGATGCGAGTTGCTGCTTGTTCATGCTATTCCTCCCAGTGGCCTGCAATAGCGCATTTTTAGATTTTTTAATCGGACAGCCCCTCCGATTTTATGCGTGTGTTCATTGAACCAATTATACAAAAGTGCTACCCGGTTTGCAATGCGAATGAAAAGTTTCTCAATCACATTCGCAGAATCATAATCGTGGCAAGCAGAGCCTTTGCGCGCACAAAGGCTAAATTCGCACGCAGAATTAAAATTCTGCTGTGTTCATTCGCTTGTTGGAACGCAATCCCCCTCCCCACGATCATCACGGTTCCATGATGGCTGTGCGCCGCTACAACGCACCGGAAAAGCGTTTTGCAAAAAACGCATAGCCTGCATCCATCGGATGTAGTTCAAGGGTTTGGGATTTCCCAACAAGCATTTTGCAACGCAAAATGGTCTTTGTATATACGAAGACACTGCTTGCTACAATGGTGTTGGTTCTGAGAAGTTCACAGCCAGTGAGCGATACAGATGACCAAGCCTATACTTCTTCAGACCGCTTGCCAGTGCTTCCGACATTGGCAGCAGTTGAACGTGTTTATTCTTTAGATTCCGAAATGTAATCGTTCGGTCATCAAAAGATATATCCTGCATCTGCATTTCACAGACTGTTGCTTCTCGTGCTGCTGTTCCCAAAATAAAGTTGATGATAGCCCAACTGCGCCAGACAACAAAGCTGTCCTCACGTTTCGGCGGCTGAATCAGTGCACAAAGTTCTTCCTGCGTGTAAACGTCCTTGATGGTTTCTTGTGCCTTTACCATCTTGATTTTGAACGGTGCTATTTCGTCCTGCTCCATACACCAGTAAAGGAACACTTTTACCGAACGGATATAGTGGTTGACGCTGTTTGCAGTCATTCTGCTATCCGTCAAGTGAATAACATACCGCTTGAATCCTGCCTCATTCACGGCTAACTGTTCATCTGACAGGAACTTCAAAAACCGTGTAATATCATACCGATAGCCGTTCAACGTGGCTTCTGCTGTGCCAGAATACTTCTTATCGTCCAAAAAATCTTGCTTTAGATTATCAAACCGGACTGCATTCTTCTGAATCTTCTTCATTTTTGTACCTCTGACCTCTAAAATTTTTGAAAAAATCATAGGTACAAGCTCAAAAAGTCCGCATAAAACAAAAAAGACGACAAACCGTTTCTTTCAACGATTTATCGTCCTTTTGGTGCGCTCGAGGGAACTCGAATCCCTGGCCCTCTGATTAAAAGAACCCGAGGTGCATCATTCGTCAAATCAAAAAAGCACGAAGAAGCGCAAATTTATTTGCATTATCGCAAGATTCATATTTGCACACACCGTATTATTTGCATACAGTGCAAATCATTTGCAACGGT
>OJME01002839.1_pt1 | contig 10915 bp, 4 predicted proteins | sample 1597151 | NCBI WGS metagenome assembly OJME01 (sample SAMEA2452118, study PRJEB22498) | human gut metagenome | biome: human feces; feature: human gut; material: feces | place: Australia | collected 2012
GAAAGAAGTTAAGAAAGTTCTTAAGACTCTGAAGATCACAGACAGCCACACATTTACAGCGCCGACTGCCACACCGACACCGGAAGTGACAGCAACAGCTACTCCAAACTTGTTTGATTTTGATGAAGACACACCGAGAGCAAGTAAAGAGCTGACAGATCCGGATACACCAAAAGCATCAGCAACAAGTAAGAAAACAACTACTTTGCTTGACGAAGATGTACCATTATCTGATTCCGCACCGGAGACAGGAGATACAACAAATCTTTTGTTCCCAATGATTGTTATGGGATTGTCTGTATTAGCAATTTTCGGAGTAATTGTATTTAGAAAGAAAATGAACTAAGTTAAGAAGTAAATGAAAAAGAATCTACAAAATGATTCAAAATATAATAAGGAGTTTGCTAAGGCAGACTCCTTATTTCTTACAAAATAAAGAGGAGCCTGCCTTTTGGCAGACTCCTAAATTGTGATTCTTTTTATTTGTTTAAATTCTCATTCGCTGTTGCTAACATCAGTTTGATACGATTTAACTGGTTTACTTCGCTGGCACCGGGATCATAGTCAACGGCTACAATGTTGGCATCTGGGAATGCCTTTCGAATCTGTTTGATAACACCTTTACCAACGACATGGTTTGGCAGACAGCCAAATGGCTGAGTACAAACGATGTTTGGTACATTGCTGTGAATCAATTCAATCATTTCACCTGTGAGAAACCATCCTTCGCCGGTCTGGTTACCGTTAGATACGAAAGGCTCTGCATATTTAGCCAGTACGTGAATCTCGGGTGGTGCCTCAAAACGTTTGCTCTCAGCAAGTGCTTTGCAGTATGGCTTGCGGAACTGATTTAACAGCCAGATAGCAGCATTTCCAAGCCACTTACTGGTTTTCTTAAAGCCAAGATGATCAGCCTTAAATTCACTATCGTAAGCACTGTACATAAAGAAGTCAAGCATATCCGGACAGACTGCTTCAGCACCTTCAGCTTCCAAGAGTTCGACAACATGATTGTTGGCTGCAGGGAGATATTTAACTAAAATCTCACCAACGATTCCAACACGTGGTTTTTTCTTTGTTTCATCTAATTCTATTTCATCAAATGCCTTCACGATTTGTTTGATATTTTTCTTAAGTTCCGACTGCTTTGGTTTTTTCACAGCCTCAATACAGACTTTTTTCCATTTATCGTGAAGAGCGTTTACGGAACCCGGTACTTTCTCGTAAGGGCGGGTGTGGTATACGACACGCATAAACAAATCACCGTAGATTAAGCTGTGAATAGCGGCTTTTAACAATCGATAATTGATGTCAAAGCCGGAGTTTGTTTCCACGCCGGCACTTAATGAGATAACCGGAATCTGTTCCATGCCTGCTTTTTTTAGTGCACGGCGGATAAAGCCGATATAGTTCGTTGCACGGCATCCACCACCGGTCTGAGTAATGATTAAAGCAGTTTTATTTAAATCGTACTCACCGGATAACAACGCTTTCATAAACTGTCCGACCACAAGAAGAGACGGGTAGCACGCATCATTATTTACATATTTTAAGCCGTAATCCAATTCGCCTACGCCGGTAGGAAGCTGGACAAGATTATAACCACAGGCAGCAAGAGCCGGCATTAAAATGTCAAAATGAATTGGTGACATTTGTGGTGCTAAAATCGTGTAACTTTTACGCATTTCTTTTGTAAATTCAACTCGTTTATAGGCTGAATTTTGAGGAGATGACTTAATTCCTTTGCGTTCGCGGTCTTTCACAGCGGAAATAAGCGAACGGATACGAATTCTTGCGGCACCTAAGTTGTTGACCTCGTCAATTTTAAGAACCGTACATATTTTATTGGAACTTGTCAAAATATCATTGACCTGGTCGGTTGTTACTGCGTCAAGTCCACATCCAAAAGAGTTAAGCTGAATCATATCCAGATTGTTCTGGGTGCGTACAAAACTGGCAGCGGCATAAAGTCTGGAATGATACATCCACTGATCCATCGCAATCGTTGGCCGGTCAACTTTTCCTAAATGGGAAATGCTGTCCTCAGATAATACCGCAATATCGTAAGATGTAATCAATTCCGGAATACCGTGGTTGATTTCCGGGTCAATATGGTAAGGACGACCGGCTAACACAATACCACGCTTGTTGTTATCTGCCATCCATTTTAATACGCGTTCGCCCTCTAAGCGGATATCATTTCTTGTTTTTTGCAATTCTTCGTATGCCTTGTGGGCAGCTTTTCGAATCTCGCCGGCATCAATATTATTTTCTTTGCCGAGATAGCGTACTAACTCATCGGCAAGAATTTTATCGCTTTCAAAGGAGACGAATGGATTCTGGTAGGTAATCGATTCATCTGCCAATTCTTCTACATTATTTTTGATATTTTCTCCATAAGAAGTGACAATTGGGCAGTTGTAGTGGTTGCCCGCTTCATCAAATTCTTTGCGCTCGTAAGGAACACAAGGGTAAAAAATGTACGAAACGCCCTGGTTTAACAGCCATGAGATATGTCCGTGAGCTAACTTTGCCGGATAACATTCGGATTCGCTTGGAATCGATTCGATACCAAGTGAATAAATGTTTCGGTTGGAAGCCGGTGAAAGAACGACTTCGTAGCCAAGTTCCGTAAAGAAAGTAAACCAGTATGGATAATTCTCATACATATTTAACACGCGTGGAATTCCGACCTTGCCACGATATGCTTTGTCCGCAGATAATGGTTTATAGTGGTCAAAAAGACGCTTATTTTTATAGGCGTAAAGGTTTGGAACGTCACGGTTTGTCTTTTCTTTGCCAAGACCACGTTCACATCGGTTACCGGACACAAACTGACGGCCACCGGTAAAGCGGTTTATTGTAAGGAGACAATGATTGGTACATCCCTTACATCTGGTCATGGAACTTTCAAATTTTAACTCGATAATGTCCTGTAAAGAGAGCATGGAAGAAGTTTCTCCCTCTTCGTAATGCTCACGGGCAATCAGTGCGGCACCAAAAGCACCCATGATACCGGCAATGTCAGGGCGAATTGCCTGACATCCGGAAACACGCTCAAAACTTCGTAATACCGCATCGTTATAGAAAGTACCACCCTGAACAACTACGTTTTTACCGAGATCTTTCGGGTCTGTTAATTTAATTACCTTTAACAGGGCATTTTTAATAACGGAAATAGCAAGTCCAGCAGAAATATCTGCGACCGTAGCTCCTTCTTTTTGTGCCTGTTTTACTTTAGAATTCATAAATACGGTACAGCGGGAACCCAAATCAATTGGATTTTCGGCAAACAGAGCCAGTTTTGCAAAATCTTTTACTTCATAATTTAACGAGCGCGCAAACGTCTCGATAAAAGAACCACAGCCGGAAGAGCAGGCTTCATTTAACTGTACCTGGTCTACGGAGTGATTTTTGATTTTAATACATTTCATATCCTGACCGCCGATGTCAAGAATACAATCAACATCCGGGTCAAAGAAAGAAGCAGCGTAATAATGGGAAACGGTTTCAACTTCACCTTCATCTAACATCAAAGCGGATTTAATCAGTGCCTCGCCGTATCCGGTTGAACAGGAACGCACAATTGTGGCACTTTCCGGGAGCAGTTCATAAATTTCCTTAATTGCTTTAATTGTCGTCTTCAGTGGGCTTCCGTTATTATTATCATAGAATGAGTACAGAAGGGAACCGTCTTCGCCGACAAGAGCTACTTTGGTTGTTGTTGAACCGGCATCTACGCCAAGAAATGCATTTCCTTCGTAAGTGGAGATATCTCCCTTCTTTACGCTGTGTACGTTATGTTTTTCGATAAATTCATTGTAATCAGTTTCATCTTTGAAAAGTGGCTCCATACGAGTCACTTCAAATTCAATTTTAATTTCGCCGGAAAGCTTCTTTAACAAAGCACCGATTGTTGTGGCGCCTTTTCCCTCCGAGTTCATGGCTGCTCCGCTTGCAGCAAAAAGATGGGAATTTTCCGGTGCAATAATGGCATCCCCGGTTAAATTAAGAGTGCGGATGAATGCCTGTTTTAATTCTGTTAAAAAGTGCAGCGGACCGCCGAGAAAAGCAACGTTACCGCGAATCGGTTTTCCGCAGGCAAGACCACTGATTGTCTGGTTTACGACAGCCTGGAAAATGGAAGCGGCAAGGTCCGGTTTCGATGCGCCCTCATTTATTAAAGGCTGAATATCAGTCTTTGCAAATACACCGCATCGTGCGGCAATCGGATATAAAGCCTGGTAATCTTTTGCATAGGTATTTAATCCGGCAGCGTCTGTTTTTAATAAGGTAGCCATTTGATCGATAAAAGAACCGGTACCACCGGCGCAGATACCGTTCATTCGCTGCTCAATACCATCGGTAAAGTAAATAATTTTTGCATCCTCACCACCAAGTTCAATGGCGACATCGGTCTGAGGAGCATAACTTTTTAAGGAAGTAGCAACGCTCACAACTTCCTGCACAAATGGAATATCAAGGTGCTTTGAAATGGAAAGACCACCGGAACCGGTAATCATCGGTGCGATGTCACAGTCACCAAGTTTGTTGTAAGCACGTTCCATAATTGCACGTAAGGTTTCCTGGATATTTGCGTAGTGACGCTCATAGGCAGAAAACAGTATGTTATTGTTATCATCCAGCACAGCAATTTTTACTGTGGTTGAACCAATATCGATACCTACTCGTTTCATAAGTACCTCCTAAAGTTTCCTATTAAAATCATTTTTTGTTATCTAATTATCGAAACCTTATTATACGACAAAAAGAATGGTTTTGCAACAAAATTAGAAAGAACAAATGGCATTCTTTTGAATAGGATAATAAAAAAAGGCAGGAATCTGAAAATGAATCAACGCTTTTGTAATGGAATGATACATGTCATTCGCTCCGGCGATAATCTTTACCAGCTGAGCAGACGCTACCGTGTTCCGCTCGCACTTATTCTGCGGGCAAACCCTTATGTGGATGTGTATAATTTAAGACCGGGACAGGAAATCTGTATTCCGATGCCCTGTGGAAGCGGACCGATAGCAGGACGGGGAATGCAGCAGGAAAATGTGGAGACAACCGAACAGGTGACAGACGATGAGGAATACGAAGAGGAACAAACGGCACAGTCAGAGGAAGAAAAAGAGGTGTCTTGTGTCTATCGTGCAGATGGAACAAAAAGCCTTGGAGCGATATTGAATGAGTGTGGTATGACGATGGCTGAGTTTTTTGAAAAGAATAATCCGGAGCAGATTATTATCGCGGCAGATGTCCTTTTTGAAGTGCCAAAGAAGGTTTGACAAAGGTTATTAGAACCTTTATAATGAAATGGAATTGGTCAGACTCGGCGATGCCTTGCTTTCGGGGAATCGCCGTTGTCTTTGAAAGGAAGGTGAACAAGCATGATTTCCATTTACAAAACCATAGAAGACGATATGGTGGTGCTTGATAAAATAGAAGAGGGTTGTTGGATATCAGCCATTCACCCAAATGAGGAAGAATTGGCTTTTTTGGAGGAAGAAACCGGGATTGATTTGGATGATTTACGGGCACCTTTAGATGATGAGGAGCGTTCCCGTATCGAGTTGGAAGATGGATACAATATGATTTTGGTGGACATTCCTTCGCTTGATGAGAAAGACCGGTATGTCACGATTCCTCTTGGTATTTACATGACAAAGGAGCATATCATTACGATTTGTCTGGAAGAATCACCGGTTTTGAAAGCATTTGTAAACCGTAGAGTACGCGAGTTTTACACATTCAAAAAGACTCGCTTTGTATTCCAGATTTTGTATCGCAATGCTGCTTCCTACCTGCGTTATCTGCGTATTATTGACAGAAAAAGTGACCAGATTGAGGAAAAACTGCATATTTCCCAGAAAAACAGTGAGTTGATTGAACTTTTGGAGCTGGAAAAAAGTCTGGTTTATTTTACCACTTCCCTGCGCTCAAATGAGGTCGTTTTAGAGAAACTTCTGCGGACGGAGCGCGTTAAAAAATATCCGGAAGATGAGGACTTATTGGAAGATGTCATTATCGAGAATAAACAGGCGATTGAAATGGCAAATATATACAGTGGAATTTTAAGTGGAATGATGGATGCGTTTGCGTCTGTTATATCCAATAACTTAAATATTGTAATGAAGTTCTTGGCAACGGTTACGATTGTTTTATCAATCCCGACGATGATTGCCAGTTTCTTTGGAATGAACTTTGATAATATTCCACTTGGACATTCGCCGTTTGGATTTTTTACCATTATTGTATTAACGCTTATTATTTCCGGCGTTGTGGCGTTGTTGTTCCGCAAAAAAGATTTGTTTTAATAGGGAAAAGACGATTGTTGAATGGAGGTTAAAAAAGAATTATGAGTTTATTAGACCGATTGGAGAGAACACGGTTTGGAAAATTTGGCATTCCGAATCTGATGCGGTATGTCATTGGAGTTAATATTGTCGGAATTCTGATTAGTCTTGTGAATCCGATGTTTTATTATTCGTATCTGAGTTTGGATGTTGCAAGTATTCTGCATGGACAGGTTTGGCGTATTTTCACCTTTGTGTTAAGCCCATCCGGGCAGTTTGGCGGTACCGGCATGGTTAGTTTATTGTGGTTTGCAATCTGGATTTTTGTGTATTATTCGATTGGAACAAATCTGGAGCGCATGTGGGGAACTTTCCGCTTTAATTTGTTTTATTTTGGCGGACTTTTACTGGTTGTAATTATGACATTTGTTTTTTATCTGTTTTTACAACTTGGATTAGTGCCAAATGCTGCAACTGCTTATACGGATTATATGCTTTCCGCCAATATTATGGATGATTTGAACCAGACGATGTTTTTAGCGTTTGCCTTTGCTTTCCCGGATGCACAGTTCCTTGTGTATTTTATTATTCCGGTTAAGGCAAAGTGGCTGAGTATTGTATATCTTTTGATGGATGGCTATATGTTTGTCCGCTATCTGATGAGTGGATATTATTATTCGGCAGCGGTGATTTTGGTTCTTTTATTAAACTTTTTTATCTTCTATTTTATGGGACGTGGTTCTCTTACGCCAAAGCAGGCGTACCATCAGAAGAAGAGAAAGATGGAATATAAGAAAAAAGCAGCACCCACACAGGAAAATGTACCAAGGCATCATTGTGTGATTTGTGGCAGAACAGATGTGGACTCTCCGCAGTTAGAGTTCCGTTACTGCTCCAAATGTGAGGGAAACTATGAGTATTGTTCAGAGCATTTATTTACCCATGAGCATGTGCATCATTAAAAGAAGGAAGGAATTGGAAAATGGAATTGTTTGGTATTGCGACAAATAGTGTACAAATGTTAGTGTTAGTAGCGGTTTTAACCGTGGCAGTTTTTGCTGTTTTGTATTTTGAAAAATTCCGCTATGAAGTAGAAGGAATTCGGATTTACCGCAAAGACAGCAAAAAGTCATGGACTAATCTACTGCTTGTATTAGCGGCAGCGCTGCTTGTAAAACTGATTTTTGCGGCAGCGTATGAAGGACATGGAACGGATATGACCTGCTTTAGTGCGTGGTCGGATATGATTTTTAAAGATGGATTCTGGAATTTCTATCATTCGGATTCTTTTACGGATTATCCGCCCGGATATATGGCAATGCTGTGGGGCATTGGGGCTCTGCGCATCATCTTTAATCTGGATGTTGCAACGGGAGCCGGAAGATGTGTTATTAAACTGATTCCGATTTTGTTTGATCTTGGTGCAGGGGCATTGCTTTATAAGATAGCAAAGAGAAAATTTTCTGAAGGTTCTTCTCTTATTTTGTCAGCGACATACGTGCTCAGTCCGGTCGTTGTTCTGGATTCTTCGGCATGGGGACAGGTGGATGGTGTATTTACCTTTTTCCTGTTGCTTGTCTGCTATCTGTGCATGGAAGAAAAGCGTATTTTTGCGTATTTTGCTTTTGTTGCCGGAGTTCTTATCAAACCGCAGATGATTATGTTTGCTCCGCTTTTGATTTGGACAATTATTGAACAGGTTTTCTTAAAAGATTTTTCAAAAGAAAAAATGTTTCGGGATTTAGTAGGCGGCGTTTTAGCTCTTGTGGCAATGGTTGTATTTACCCTTCCGTTTGGTGTGGACAAAGTGTTCAGCCAGTATGTGAATACGTTGGGCTCGTATCCGTATGCGACGATTAATGCATACAATTTCTGGGCGTTGTTAGGACAGAACTGGCAGCCGCAGGCAAATTCGTTTTTAGGTGTGTCAGCAAGCTCGTGGGGAACACTCGCAATTTTAGTATCCGTTGCACTGAGTGCCGTGATTTTCTTCCGCTTAAAAGATGATAATTCCCGCTATTTTACAAGCATGGCGGTACTTCTTGCCAATATGTTTTTATTCTCAGTGCGTATGCATGAGAGATATTTATTCCCGGCAATTGTACTTATGTTGGCTGCCTTTTTGGTGAAGCCGACCAAACAGTTATTCTTTACTTATGTGGGATTTTCGGCTATTCACTTTTTGAATGTAGGTCATGTTTTGTGGGCGTATGTCGAGGAAAACGAAAATACGGCACCAAACGGACCGTTAATTGGAATTACGGCAGTCCTTACAATTTTAATGTTTGCTTATTTGATTTATGCTTCTTTTTCTGTTTCGGTTATGGAGGATTTAAAGGAGACAGCAGGAGGAAAGAAGAAAAAGCAGACGCTTCCGTATCTTGTGAAAAATCTGAAGGCAAAAGAGAAAGAGCCGGAAGAAGTTTATAAACAGCATATTCATGCGACAAGAAAAATGCCTAAATTTACAAAGTGGGATTATATTGTACTGTTTGGAATCCTTGTATTATACAGTGTATTTGCTTTTCATGACTTGGGTGATACCAAGGCACCGGAGACTTACTGGCAGCCGGAAAATGGCAATTCCCAGATTGTATTAGACCTTGGTAAAGCAAAAGATATCGGAATGATTTATACGTTCCTTGGAGCGAAGGAAGACCGTATGATGACACTTGAAATGTCAGAGGATGGGAAAAACTATGATTTGGTCGGCACGGTCAGAGCAACAAGTGTATTCTGCTGGGATGCATTAAAGACTTGGGACAAAGAATCTCAGGAAGAGGGCGCGGATGATTATAATCTGGCAAAAGATTATCGTTATATCCGCCTAAGTGTTGATGAAGAACAGCTTTCTGATACCTTTATGCTGAATGAATTAGTGATTCTTGACAAAGACGGAAACTGGATGAAACCGGTCAATGCTTCTGAATATAAAAATCTGTTTGATGAGCAGGATTGTTTTGAGCCGCAGAGTGATTTGCCGGAGACTGTCTGGAAAGCTGAAAAAGCTGGAGAAACCGTGACTTTAGATTTGGGTGCAGATAGTTACTTTAGTATGCTGCGCGGCTACTCTACGGAGAAAGCAAATCAGCGGTTTGAAGTGGAAGTGGCAAAATCGGCAAATGACGGTGAGGAGCCACAGTATCAGAAAGTGGGAACGGTAGTCAGTGGTGAGGCTGATGGCTTTAGCAGACTTTTGGAGGAAAATCAGCAAAATGCCGATACTTATTCTTTTGCCAATGATTCGTACCGCTATATCCGTTTGACAACACTTTCGGATAATACAAGTTTGAATGAACTGGTACTGACGGATACGAATGGAAATACGGTGAAAATCCGTGACCATATTGGCGGAGATTCCTTGTTTGATGAACAGGATGGATACCGAAAGGCAATTACCTTTAGGAGCGGCACTTATTTTGATGAAATTTATCATGCGAGAACGGCTTATGAAATTGCGCATGGAATGAGCAATTATGAGTGGACACATCCGCCTCTTGGTAAAGTATTTATCAGTCTTGGCGTGCGCATGTTTGGCATGAATCCGTTTGGCTGGCGAATTATCGGTGTGCTGTTTGGAATCGGGATGATTCCGTTTATGTACTTCTTTGGCAGGCGTTTGTTCAAAAACCGCACGTGGGCGGCCGGTGCATTGACATTTTTGTTTACATTTGATTTTATGCATTTTACGCAGACAAGAATTGCTACGATTGATGTGTACGGAACATTCTTTATTATAGCAATGTTCTACTTTATGTATCAGTACAGCCAGACAAGTTTTTATGATACAAAATTGTGGAAGACCTTTATCCCGCTTGGCTTAAGTGCAGTGATGATGGGACTTGGCTGTGCATCGAAATGGACGGCAGTATATGCGTCTGCCGGTCTTGCCGTGTTCTTCTTTGCCATTATGGGCTGGCGTATTTTTGAGTACCATCTGGCGAAGAAAAATCCGACGGGTGAAACCGAAGGAATTGCGCATAAACATATCATTGAAGTATTTAAGAAGAAACTTCTTTTAACACTTGGTTTCTGTGTGATTTTCTTTGTGTTTGTAGCAGGAACGATTTATGTTGCTTCCTATGTTCCATTTGAGGACAGCGCAAAAGATAACACCGAGCGCTTCTACGAAGTGACAGATGAAAATTACGAAGGATTTAAATGGGAAAATACATTTGCTTCCGGTCTTGTGGATACACTTCGCGACCACAGTGGAAATCCTGTGGCTGAGACGGTCGGAAAAATGTTGAATAATCAGCATGCTATGTATGAATACCACAGCAAACTGGAGGCTACCCATCCATGGCAGTCAAGCTGGTATGAGTGGCCGACGATGATACGACCGATGTACTATTACTGTCAGACTTTGCGGGATGGTATGAAAGAGGGTATCAGTGCCTTTGGTAACCCGCTTGTATGGTGGGCAGGAATCCCGGCATTGATATTGATTCTTCTGCCATTTGGAAGAAGGCGTTCGAATAGACTTGGAAGCAAAACGTCACAATGGCTTCAGAGTATCGGCTGTGAATTCTTTGTGTTCCTTGCTTTGTGGAGTGTGTTTGTGAAACAGTCTTCAAGTAATGGAGGCGGTGATTCATGGAAGTTATATGGAC
>OJME01002841.1_pt1 | contig 10904 bp, 6 predicted proteins | sample 1597151 | NCBI WGS metagenome assembly OJME01 (sample SAMEA2452118, study PRJEB22498) | human gut metagenome | biome: human feces; feature: human gut; material: feces | place: Australia | collected 2012
AAGGCAGTTTCTTTGTCTACCTGCAACTGGATGAAGAAGGATATAAGAAACAACTTGTGACTCTCGGAGCCGATAACGGTGAAAGCGTACAGATTCTCTCAGGTGTAAAAGCCGGAGACCGCGTGGTAACCGAAGGTGCTTATCAAGTGAAACTGGCAAGCGCTACGAATGCGATACCGGCACACAGTCACGAACACTAAACTTATTTACTATTTGACAAGTTACTATTTACTATTTGGCTGCGCAATGCGTGAAGCTGATGATAAGAATAGTAAATGTCAAATGGTAAAAGACAAGGTGTATCAAATAGTAAATAGTAAATAGTAAATAGTAAAATAGTAAATATATCATCGTGTTAAATAAGATCATACATTTCTCACTTCATAACCGCATCCTGGTACTTGTAGCCTCGGTGTTGTTACTGATAGGCGGAACCTACACCGCCATGAACACGGAAGTGGACGTATTCCCTGACCTCAATGCACCTACGGTTGTTATCATGACCGAAGCAAACGGTATGGCAGCAGAAGAAGTGGAACAACTCGTCACATTTCCTGTTGAAACAGCAGTGAACGGTGCAACAGGTGTGCGCCGCGTACGTTCTTCATCTACCAATGGATTTTCAGTAGTATGGGTAGAATTCGATTGGGATACGGATATTTATCTGGCCCGACAGATTGTAAGCGAGAAGCTGGCTGTTGTAAGCGAAAGCTTACCTACCGGGGTAGGTAAACCGACACTGGGTCCACAATCATCCATTCTGGGCGAGATGCTGATTATCGGTCTGACTGCCGACTCTACCTCTATGCTTGACCTGCGTACAATAGCTGACTGGACCATCCGTCCGCGCTTACTCTCTACAGGCGGTGTGGCACAGGTAGCGGTACTGGGTGGTGATATAAAGGAATATCAGATACAATTAGATCCGGAACGGATGCGACATTACGGCGTTACGCTGAATGAAATTATGACCGTAACCCGTGAAATGAATCTGAATGCAAACGGTGGTGTGCTATACGAATATGGCAACGAATACATTGTACGTGGAGTACTTTCTACCGATCGGATAGATCAACTGGCACGTGCTGTGGTACGTGGTGGAACCGCTTCGGGCAGTGCTCCTATTCTGTTGGAAGACATTGCAGACGTACACATCGGAGCAAAATTACCCAAACTGGGTACAGCATCGGAACGAGGTAAAGCTGCCGTATTGTTGACTGTAACCAAGCAGCCGGCCACCAGCACGCTGGAATTAACGGATAAACTGGAAGCATCCCTGAAAGATTTACAGAAAAATCTGCCACCGGATGTAAAGGTCAGCACAGACATTTTCCGACAAAGTCGCTTTATCGAAAGCTCCATCGGAAACGTACAGAAGTCCTTGTTCGAAGGAGGTATCTTCGTGGTGATTGTACTATTCCTGTTCCTTGCAAATGTACGTACAACAGTGATCTCATTGGTTACACTACCACTTTCATTGATTACTTCACTGGTGACGCTGCATTATATGGGATTCACAATCAACACAATGAGTCTCGGTGGTCTTGCCATCGCTATCGGTTCGTTAGTGGATGATGCCATTGTGGACGTGGAAAACGTATATAAACGACTCCACGAAAACAAGTTGAAACCTGTGAAAGAACGACTTTCCATATTGGAAGTGGTATTCAACGCATCGAAAGAAGTACGTATGCCTATCCTGAACTCTACGCTGATTATCGTAGTTAGTTTCGTGCCCTTATTCTTCCTCACAGGTATGGAAGGCCGCATGCTGGTTCCTCTGGGTATTGCGTTCATTGTAGCATTGGCTGCTTCTACGGTAGTAGCACTGACGGTTACACCGGTACTTTGCTCTTATCTTTTGGGAAAAGACAAGAAGAAGGAAGAGAGAGAAAGCAGTGACTCGTATGTAGCACGTAAAATGAAACAATGGTATGGCGCTGCACTGGCTTTCGTACTGGGACATAAGAAGATCGTATTGGGCAGTACTATTGGTTTGTTCGTAGTAGCCTTGGCATGTTTCTTCACATTGGGCCGTTCGTTCCTGCCACCTTTCAACGAAGGTTCGTTTACGATCAACATATCTTCTTTGCCGGGTATCTCGCTGGAAGAAAGTGACAAGATGGGACATCGTGCAGAGGAATTGCTACTCAGTATTCCTGAAATACAAACCGTTGCCCGCAAGACCGGACGTGCCGAACTGGACGAACATGCACTTGGAGTGAATGTTTCCGAAATAGAAGCTCCGTTCGAACTGAAAGACCGTTCACGTAGTGAAATGGTTGCTGAAGTACGTGAGAAGTTAGGTACTATCGTAGGAGCAAACATAGAAATCGGCCAACCTATCAGTCATCGTATCGATGCTATGCTTAGCGGTACGAAAGCAAACATTGCAATTAAACTGTTTGGTGATGACCTGAACCGCATGTTTACTTTGGGTAATGAAATCAAAGGTGCCATCCAGGATATTCCGGGTATTGCCGACCTGAATGTAGAACAACAGATAGAACGTCCTCAGCTTATCATTTCACCCAAGCGGGAAATGCTGGCTAAGTTTGGTATCTCATTACCGGAATTCTCTGAGTTCGTGAATGTCTGCCTTGCAGGTGAAACCGTATCACAGGTTTACGAGAAGGGCAAAAGCTTTGACCTTACCGTACGTGTACGTGATGACCTCCGCGACGAAATGGAGAAGATACGCAACTTGATGATAGATACCAGTGACGGACAGAAAATACCGTTGAACTACATCGCCGAAGTACGTTCTGCAATGGGACCGAATACTATCAGCCGCGAGAACGTGAAACGTAAAATCGTGATCTCTACCAATGTTGCCGACCGCGACTTGCGCAGTGTGGTGAATGATATTCAGACTCGCGTGGATAAGGACATCAAATTACCGGAAGGATATCACCTGGAATACGGTGGTCAGTTTGAAAGTGAACAGGCGGCAAGCCGCACCTTGTTACTCACATCGCTGATGAGTATTGCGGTGATCTTCTTACTACTTTATCATGAATTCCGCAGTGTAAAAGAGAGTGCAATTATACTTATCAACCTGCCGTTGGCATTGATCGGTGGTGTGTTTGCTTTGTTGATGACAACGGGAGAAGTGAGTATTCCGGCTATTATCGGTTTTATTTCACTGTTCGGTATCGCTACCCGAAATGGTATGTTGCTGATCAGCCACTACAACCATTTACAACAGGAAGAGGGAATCGGTGTGTACGACAGCGTAATCCGTGGCTCAATGGACCGTTTGAATCCAATTCTGATGACCGCGTTGTCTTCTGCTCTTGCACTTATTCCGTTGGCACTGGGAGGTGATTTGCCGGGTAATGAAATCCAAAGCCCGATGGCGAAGGTTATTCTCGGAGGTCTTTTAACTTCCACGTTCCTGAACGGTTTCATCATTCCGATTGTTTATCTGATGATGCACCGGAAACCGGCGAATTAACATCCATATAACTATTAACAATATCAAATAATGAAACGAATTCTTATATTTAGTTTTATCACTTTTTTCCTATATGCGGGGATGCGTGCCCAATCGGTTGGCATAGACGAAGTGCTGCGGCGCATTGAGGCGAACAATAAGGAGTTGCAGGCCAATGCGCAACTTATCACTTCACAGAAATTGGAGAATAAGTCGGAGAACAATTTGCCTGATCCCACTCTCTCGTATGCCCATTTGTGGGGTTCGGAAGATAAGAGCGAAACGATAGGTGAACTTGTTGTTTCCCAAAGCTTTGATTTCCCTACCTTATATGCTACACGCGGAAAAGTAAACCGATTCAAAACCGGTGCGCTTGATGCACAGTCTGCCGCTTTCCGCCAACAATTGTTGTTGCAAGCTAAAGAGCTTTGTTTCGATATCATCATGTTACAGCATCAGCAAGTGATTCTGGATGAACGTATGAAACAGGCTGAGGAACTCTCCGCATACTACAAGAAACGTCTGGAAACAGGTGATGCCAATGTACTGGAAACAAACAAAATCAATCTGGAATTACTGAATGTACGTACAGAGTTCCGCGCCAATCAGACTGCGCTTGATAATGCCTGGAAATCTCTCCTTGCACTCAACGGAGACCAGTCTTTGCAAGACAATGAACTGAGCAGTTTCCGTTCCATCAATGATTATCCGTTGCCGCTTCTTCCTAACAACTATGAACAGTTACGTTCGGAAGTGTTGGCAGCCGATCAGACTTTGCTGTCATTGAGCAGTGAAAGTGCTGCTGCCCGCAAACAGATTTCTGCAAGTAAGCAAGGCTGGTTGCCAAAATTGGAACTGGGATATCGCCGTAATACTGAGTCCGGTACTCCGTTCAATGGAGTTGTAGTGGGCTTTTCTTTCCCACTGTTTGAAAACCGCAATAAGGTGAAGATAGCCAAAGCACAATCTCTGAATCTCGACTATCAGAAAGAGAACGCTACTTTCCAAGCTGAGGCGACCTTAGCAAAACTGTACAGTGAAGCACAATCATTGCAAACCTCCATACAGGAATACAAGGAAGCATTCAGTTCACAACAGGATCTTGCATTGCTGAAACAAGCTCTCACTGGGGGACAGATCAGTGTGATAGAATATTTTGTAGAAGTTTCTATGATTTATCAAAGTAAACAGAATCTGCTTCAATTGGAAAATCAGTATCAGAAGGTAATGGCACAGATATATAAGAGTAAACTATAAGAATATATTCTTATTATTATAAAAAGTAAAGCGAAGAACCAACTCCGGCAATTGAAGGAGTTGATTCTTCGCCTTCTTTATAAATGGCATAACAAATTACAGTTTCGTAATTTTCCCCATAAAGAGAATTGCTCCCGTACTCTTTTCCTTAATCACAAAAGCAAAAGGACGGTCTACATAGAAAGATATAGGAGTAGATGGTCCAACGGAAGTTTCAAACATTCCACCAACTGTAACAGCTGCTGCTTCAGTGCCTTCCTCATCTACATTTACATAAGTAAATTGCTGCAAAAGACCAATATATAACTCGGCTGCCGACATTTTAGAGAAATCAGCCTTATAACCATCAAAGGCATCCTTCATCCCCATAGCAACCATATCCTCTATGAGCATCTTGTTATACTCCACTTTGAAACGGGGAAGTTTAACCTGCAATTGTCTGCCCGACAAAGCTGTATTCCACTCTTTCCAGTTTTCATAAGTCAACTCGGACAAACTCTCATCCAAAGTCTTATCCACGGCAGGCAATAAGAGCACCATACTGAAAGCTTCGTTACCATACGGCAATTCTGCGATGGAGAATGCTGAGTTCTGGGCATAATTAAACGTTTCTGTCTGATTCATCATATTCACTTTCTGCTCAGTACCATCAGAATTAGTAAAATTTTCCTGGCGAGTATCCGATTTTTGGAATTGACTCTTCCAGATACCTTTGAAGTAGAGTGCATTAATCAAATACATACGTGCATCTTCCGGTATTCTCTGTATAACCTCTTTTATACAATTATTCGTCTGCTCGGCACACCATTGGTTTATCACATCTTTCGCTGTGGGAGATGCAAAGTCAAGCTCCTGCACCTGTGCATCGTACATTTTCTTATTCACATCCACAAAGGAGTCGTAAACCTTAAAACCTTCCTTTATCCAGATAGAATTGGCAATTCCTAATTGAGTGGTATTATCCAAATCCAATAAAGCTGAAGTTAGTTTTTGATTATAGTTATTCAGATCATCAAGAGAGAAAGAAGCGGCAGGAAATCCCAATACGTTCTGCATTTCAGTAAGCGTATTGCCCGAAGCTCCGTTAGTAATCATTGATAAGCAAAGCGATGCACTCAATGGAGACACAAAGACATTCGGTTTTTCCTTTTCGGAACTGCACACCTGATCGAAGAAACGGAAAGCAAAGTCTGTACCTTTGTCCATTAAATCTTGTTCCGCACGGGTGAGATTGATGTCTTGACGTGGTTTTGGCTCCGATTGAGAAGGAGCCTCATCATTCTGACAAGCTGCAAGGATACTGAGTAGGCTTAGCGCAGCAATAGTTTTCTTTAGCATAAGCATTATAGTATTAGTTTTCTATTAAGTTACTCTGTTAGAATAAATGCATAAATTTATAAAATACTGCACTACATTACAAATTAAACATAAATCTTTCCTATCTTTGCTCCCGGTTTTGTTGGAGGATGCCTTTCGGTATACTCCATGAAAAGGGAATTGGGTGTGACTCCCAAACAGTCCCGCTGCTGTGAACTCCTATTGCAGGATTTGCCAATCACCTGTGCCACTGCCAATATTCGTATGGTGGGAAGGCGGCAAATCCGGAGTAAGTCAGAAGACCTGCAAAACCTATCATCCCTCATGTCTTCGAGGAAAGGACATGAGATGTATATAGTTTTTATAGCATTCTGTTTATGATAAGAGATAATCTATGTCGGTATGCCCGGCTACGGTTTTATTTGTCTTGCTTTGCATGTTGGCTTTGTGTCAGCCTGCAAGCACAACAGGTGGGAGACTCCATTACAGGAAAAGTACATGTCATTCCGGAAGTGGGGATAAAAGGTCGGCGTGTGCCACCGGCTCTCTCAGCAACCGCCCCGCTCCAACAAATGAAGAAAACTGATATGGAACGTTTGGGAGTATCGGATGTGGCCGATGCAATTCGCCATTTCTCGGGAGTCAGCGTTAAGGATTATGGCGGAATTGGTGGATTAAAGACTGTTTCCGTACGTAGTTTGGGAGCGCAACATACAGCAGTCAGCTATGACGGAGTGACTGTCAGCGATTGTCAGTCAGGCCAGGTAGATATCTCCCGTTTCTCGTTAGACAATATTTCCGAACTGGCACTCAGCATTGGTCAGAGCGATAATATTTACCAGACAGCGAAGATGTTTGCCTCTGCCGGTGCTTTAAGTATCGAAACCGCACGTCCGGATTTCAGTGACAGACCTTTCCAATTGCTTGCAAATATGAAAACCGGTTCTTACGGGCTTGCTAATCCTTCTTTATTTTATGCCCAGAAATTAAGTAACCGTTTCAGTCTTTCTGCCTATGCTGATTATTTACGGGCAGACGGTAATTATCCTTTCAAAATGTGGAATGGGAATAAACTGATTGACTCCAAACGAAACAATAGTGATATAGAGACTTATCGGGCAGAATTAAATTTGTTTGTAACACTGAATGAGAAACAGGATTTGAAAGCCAAAGTTTATCTCTTTGATTCGGAAAGAGGGTTACCCGGCGGAGTGATTTATGACAATCCGTATGCTGCCGAAAGACTATATGACCGTAATTACTTCGGCCAATTGAAGTATGAGAACCGATTCTCAGAGAAATGGAAACTACAAGCAAGTGGAAAATTTAACTTCAGCTGGAACCGGGACTATAATAATGAATCTTCCGGTATTACAGACAATCGTTTCCGGCAGACTGAGACTTACTTATCCGCTACATTATGGAGCGAACCGGTGAAAGGATTATCTTTCTCATTAGCACAAGATTTCGCCTATAACTATTTGTCAACGACTTTACAGAACAATCAATATCCGGAACGTTTCACCTATTTAACAGCAATAGCTACACACTATAAAAGCAACCGATTTTCTACTACCGCTTCCCTGCTGAATACTTATATTACAGAGAATGTACGGACAGGAAAAGCTGCTGCAGACCGTAAACGCCTTTCACCCGCTGTCAGTCTGTCGTGGAAACCATTTGATTTTGGTCTACGTTTCAGGGCTTCATACAAAGACATCTTCCGTACGCCTACATTCAATGATTTGTATTATCTGGTAATTGGCAACCATAATTTAAAGCCTGAAGTTACCCGGCAATTCAATGTAGGTACAACGTGGAGTTCTACTTCATTGGAATTTATCGACTATCTAAGCCTTTCAGTAGATACTTATTATAATCGGGTGAAAGATAAAATCGTGGCAGTCCCCACCATGTTTATCTGGAAGATGATGAATTTAGGTAAAGTCGAAACCATTGGTACAGATATTAACCTGGCAATTGAAAAAGAATTAGCAGAACATTATAAGTTATATCTCACAGGAACTTACAACTTCATGCAAGCGGAAGATATTACCGACCGTAATTCTAAAATATGGCGGAATCAGATTATATATACTCCGAAACATTCAGGTTCAGGAAGTCTGACTTTTGAGAATCCGTATGTCAACCTTACTTACAACATAATGTACGCCTCGGAACGCTATTCGATTGCCCAGAATATTCCGGAAAATCGTATTAAATCTTACACTGACCACAGTATATCACTTTCGTATACCTTTAAATGGAAGAAGCAATCGCTACGCATACAGCTAGATGCCTTGAACCTGAGTGATAAGAACTACGAAATAGTCCGCTTCTACCCGATGCCCGGACGCAATTACAAAGTAACAATCAACTATAAATTATAAACTAAAAACAGAAACTATGAAGAAGTATTGGTATAAAACCGCCATGCTGGTTATGGCATTAGGAGTATTTACCGCATGTAGTGATGATGACGGACCGAAAATTCCGGAAGGACCGATAGCACTTGTCAATGGAGCGTATGTTATTAATACAGGAAACTGGAATGAGAATAATGGTACTATACAATGGTATGACAGGGATCTGAAGACTGTTAGTGCAGATTTGTTTGCAGCTGCCAACGGAGCAGGCATCGGCGATGCACAGGACTTGTGTGTATATGGCACTAAAATATATATCACTTGCAGCAGCTCTGCCAAAATAGAAATCGTAGATAGAAAAGACTTCAAACGTATAAAAACGTTGAACTTAACGAATGAGAGCGGGCAACCTATTCAACCGCGATATATGACAGCAGCCAAAGGTAATATCTATTTCACCGCATACGATGGTACCGTATCACAAATAGACACTACAAGCCTTTCAATAACCAAAAAAATAGAGGTAGGAGGAAGTCATCCTGAAGCCCTTACCTCAGCTAACGGAAAGTTATATATTAATCTATCCAATTATGATATGGATGGCACAGGCAAATATGTAGCTGTTGTCAATCTTGCCAACTTTACTAAAATCAAAGACATAGAAGTTCTTCTCAATCCCTATGATATCTGTACAACCGGAGAAGACGGAAAGGTGTACTTCATTTCATGCGGAGATTTTGGCGGGAATCCCGCGCAAACATTGCAATGCATCGACCCACAAACTGATGAAGTAACAGTAGTCTGCCCGGCCAGTAAAATAGCGATGAAGGGCAATAAAATATATGTAATTTATGCAGAATACTTCGAAGCCGCCGACCCTAAACGTATTTCCGTATATGACATGAACACCAAAGAAACCAAAGAATTCGCCCAATACAGTGATTTTTCTAACCCCGGTGGCATTGTAACCGACCCGGTTTCAGGAGATGTGATCATTATTGACCAGCCCCATTCTGCCCTCAACGACATATATGTTTATGGTAGTGACGGAGTACTTAAAAAGAAATTAGAAACCGGATACTATACCACTAATATGCGTTTTGTAACTGAATAACAGCATGAAACAAATTTATTTCTTTCTAACCTTTTGGGTGACAGTGTTACTTCTTTCCGCCTGTAGCGGAAAGAACAGCACTGCTTCCGGCTCTGCACAAGGAGACACCATCCCGCTGCACTACTCCGCTAATCTCTCTCTGATAGATTACGAAGATTACATCGTTGCACAGCTACGCAATCCCTGGGATACAGCAAAGATACTACACACCTATGTATTAGTAGACAAAAAACAGCCGTTGCCCCAGGAAGTGCCTCAAGGCACCCTTGTTCGCACTCCACTTAGTAAAGCCGTCATTTACTCATCCGTTCATTGCAGCTTACTGAAAGACTTTGGTGGTTTGAATAGCATTGGTGGCGTATGCGACTTGAAGTATATCAAACTACTGGAAATAGAGGAAGGATGTCGAAACGGAACCATCGCCGATGTAGGTGATGGAATGAATCCCAATATTGAGAAAATCATAGACCTGCATCCCGATGCCATCCTCCTTTCTCCTTTCGAAAACAGTGGTGGATACGGACGTGTAGAGAAACTGAATGTACCCATCATTGAATGTGCCGACTATATGGAAACCTCTTCATTGGGACGTGCCGAGTGGATGCGTTTCTACGGTTTATTATTTGGTAAGAAAACAGAAGCAGATGCTATGTTTGCTTCGATAGAAAGAAATTATAAGGATTTGCAAGAATTAGTAAAGCCTATCTCTTTTGCTCCCTCCGTGATGTGTGATTTGAAAACAAGCTCTACCTGGTACACTCCGGGTGGTAACAGTACCATCGCCAAACTATACTCTGATGCAGGTGCCAACTATATTTTCAGAGAAGATACACATAGCGGCTCACTCCCCTATCCTTTCGAAGTTATCTTTGAGAAAGGTCAACAAACGGATTTCTGGCTGATACGCTACAATCAACCCGTAGATAAAACATACGGGGAACTTGAAAAAGAGTTTGCCCCTTATGCAGGTTTCCGTGCCTTCAAAGAGCGGAACATCTACGGATGCAATACCAACCGGGTTCCTTTTTATGAAGAAACACCTTTCCATCCAGACTGGTTATTGAAAGATTTAATTAAGATATTTCATCCTTCACTGTTGGAAGGGTATGAACTGAGATATTACAATAAATTAGCAGAGTAAAATCTGCGGTCTATTTCAGAATGAAAGCAAAAGGATATATATATGGTATAGCACTGTCAGTCCTCATTCTCGTATTGATGGCTGCCAATCTCTGGTTCGGTTCAATCAATATCCCCGCCGGAGCAGTGTGGAATACCCTCACAGGAAATGAAGTAGAGAAAGCCAGCTGGACTTTTATCATCTGGGAGTCCCGTCTGCCGCAAGCCGTCACGGCTCTGCTATGTGGTGCCGCACTCGCAGCTTCGGGACTGATGCTACAAACAGCATTCAACA
>OJME01002848.1_pt1 | contig 10875 bp, 8 predicted proteins | sample 1597151 | NCBI WGS metagenome assembly OJME01 (sample SAMEA2452118, study PRJEB22498) | human gut metagenome | biome: human feces; feature: human gut; material: feces | place: Australia | collected 2012
ACCCGGTAACAGGCTCTCGCCAGATAAATGGCTGCTGTCAGTCCCGCCGGCCCTGCACCTGCGATCACCACGTCATACATATTTTCATTCTTCATTCTTATAATCTCCCTACAAGATCCAGACTTGGGCGCAGGGTCGCATCTCCCGGCTGCCATTTGGCTGGACAGACCTCATCCCCATGCTCCGCAACAAACTGACATGCCTGCAATTTACGAAACAGTTCATCTGCATTTCGTCCAACATTTCCTGCACTGACTTCATAGGAAACAATTCGTCCTTCCGGGTTGATGATGAAGCTGCCACGTTCTGCCATCCCATCTGATTCGATCATCACCTCAAAATCTTCACATAATTCATGATTTGGATCTGCCAGCATCGGAAATGTGATCTTTCCAATCTTTTCCGATGTATCATGCCATGCCTTGTGCACAAAATGCGTATCTGTTGATATGGAATAAACTTCGCAGCCGGCAGCTTTAAAATCCTCATATTTATCCTGCAGATCTGACAGCTCCGTTGGACAGACAAATGTAAAATCAGCCGGATAGAAGAAAAACACACTCCACTCGCCTAATATGTCATCTCGGGTTACCGTTTTAAATTCACCATTTTGATATGCTTGCACAAAAAAATCGCTTACTTCTCTGTTAATCATCGACATTGTTTAATCTCCTTTATCAAACATTATTTCTGATTAATATTACCTGTAAGCGATTTTTTATACTGTTAAACCTTCTTCACATCTTCTGCAATCTGTTCTGCTGTCAGATGATTTTCTTTTAATACTTCATTTACATCGTAGCGGTCATAGAAGAATTTCTTTAAACCGTAATTCAGAACCTTCATATCAGAATCACCATAGAAGCCGGCGATTCTCTGACCGAAGCCACCTTCCAGATAACCGTCCTCTAACGTGATCACGATATCGTGATCTTTCTTCAGATCATTCAGAAGTCCATTATCCATACCGGAAACATACAGTGGGTTAATGATGGTTGGCGTAACTCCTGTCTGCTCCTCGATCAGTGCTGCTGCATCTGTTCCAAGCTGATAGAAAGTACCTGCACCGATAACGGCAATCTTGCTTCCCTTTTGGGTTACTTCGTATTTATTTAACTGGCTGAAATCCTTTGTTACAGCTTTTCTGTCCGATACCATCGCAGCTCCCGGAAGCTTGATCGCAACCGGATGCTCTGTCTGCTCTACGCTCCAGTCAAGCATTGCCAGATATTCCTCTTTGGTTGTCGGTGCCAGATACACAAGCCCCGGAATACTTGTAAGCATCGGAATATCCTGTAAGCCAAGATGTGTTACATCATTCATTCCATATACAGATCCCGCAAATACAACGATCGTTGCAGGGTTGTTATTGATGCACAGATCCTGTGTCAGCTGATCATATGTCCGCTGGATAAATGAACTGTATACACCATATACAGGCTTGCCGCCATTTGCCGCAATACCGGATGCCAGTGCAACCGCTGTCTCCTCTGCGATACCGACATCAATAAACTGACTGCCTGCTTCTTTTCTCTTATCTTCTGTAAATCCCATAACAGTAGGTGTTGCAGATGTGATCGTAACTACAGATGGATCTTCCTTCATTTTCTTTAAGAGATAATCTCTGGTTACGTCGGAATAATCTTCTCCGTCAAATTCCATCAAAGAATTTCCTGTTTCAAGGTCAAATGGCATACACCAATGCCACTGTTCCTTATTCTGTTCTGCCGGTGCATAGCCTTTTCCTTTTAAAGTTTTAATATGCACAACAACCGGTTTCTTACTGTCTTTTACAGATTCAAATGCTGCGATCAATGCAGCAATATCATTTCCTTTATCTACATATACATAATCAAGTCCCATTGCACGGAACAGATTACATTCTGCCTGCCCGTTTGTCTCACGAAGCAGTTTTAAATTCTGATACAAACCACCATGATTCTCAGCGATCGACATGTCATTATCATTTACAACAATGATCAGATTGCCACCAAGCTCAGCAGCATAGTCAAGGCCTTCCAATGCCTCGCCACCGCTTAATGAACCATCACCGATCACAGCGATCACGTTGCCGTCTTCCTTTTTCAAATCTCTGGCTTTCGCAAGGCCACAAGCAAGGCTGACAGATGTAGATGTATGTCCGATCTCAAAGAAATCATGCTCACTTTCTTTTGGATTTGTATATCCGGATACATCATCGTAATGTTCTTCGTAGAGATAAGCATCCTTTCTGCCTGTCAGCATCTTATGCGGATAGCTCTGGTGGGATACATCATATACGATCTTGTCCTTTGGTGACTCAAATACATAATGCATCGCAATCGTTGCTTCTACCATACCAAAATTCGGTCCAAAATGTCCGCCGTGCTTGCTTGCACGAACCAGCAATGCCTGTCGCATCTCTGCTGCCATCGCCGTCATTTCTTCTATATTCAATTTCTTTACATCTTCCGGTCCGTTAATCTGTTCAATATACATAATGTTCTAACAATCCTCCTTATTCCATGACAATACACCTGTCTGTACCGCTTTCTCATAGCGCGATACCTTATAGGCAAGCCGCTTCATGGTTGCCTCGATCTGTTCTTTCTGTTCCTGTAATGCGTCATACTGTTCCTGCAATAGCTGCCGTCTTGCTTCAAACGTCGTATCTCCCATCTGATACAGTTTCACATATTCAATCAATGCCTCGATCGGGACGCCGGCATTCCGCATACAAACTGCATTTTCTACCCAGCCAAGATCCGATTCCTGATAATCTCTGTTTCCACTCGAAGTTCTTGTAACCGGTGGAATCAGTCCTACACGCTCATAATACCGAAGAGTATCCTGTGAGATACCAAATTCCTCACTTACTTCCTTGATCGTCATCTGCGCCACCATCCTTCATTTGATTTTTCCTTACTATAGCACTTGGAGTTCGCTCAAAGTCAAGATTTTTTTACCAACTTATAAAATCCGCCGTCTGCGCCATGATTTTTTCCAAATTCTTCAGATTCTTCCATACATCGGCTGTCTCTAAGGAATGATTTGCTTTCTCTATCACATGAACCGGAATCCCTGCTTTTTGACAACGATCTGTAATTACAGCGGTGCTCTCCACCCACGGATCAGCCGTTCCCGTAAATGCTATCGCTCTCCCCGACAGATCAGATGCGCAATTGTCAAATGTCGCCTCAAGCGGAGTATACAGCACATGCCTGCATGGTATCTTATGTCGTTCTGCGTAAGTAGTCGCAATGATCGTTCCTACACTTTTTGATAAGAATAAAATGCTGTCATACCCGGAAAAATCTATATCTTTTAATATTTCCTCTGTCTGTCCGTACAGGTCTTCAAATGCTGCCTGCATTTTTACCGGATCGCCTTTGACGTTTCCGATCCGATTCACATATTCTACGTTCTTATATTCTTTATATCCTACGGATTCTGCTACGCGCCTGCCATAATATAGCAGTGATAGCCGATTCCCGGAAAACATACTACCAGCTTCATCTTCATACCTCCTGACGGAGTTATTATAACACAAAAAACTGTGGTGGGAGGATATCTGTATATCTTCCCATCCACAGTTTTTCAATGAATATTATTTTTACGATTTAGATTTATTATTTATTTTACGTTTATTGTTTTTTATTTGAATATTATTTTATGCTTCCTTTTCAGCAGTCTTCTCATGCTTCATAAGAACAAGTTTTCTGATACATGTAATTGCTACAATGATACCAAGTACGATAAGGAATACTGCAACAATGAGCTGAAGTCCTTCAACAAGGAATGTACCGGTTCCGGCCTGGAACTTCTGGATATTTCCGATTACGTTGAGAACGATAGCTGTAAATGTTACAGCAAGCATTATAAGCATTGGTGGATAAAGCATTGCATGCTTTCTGCTTGTTGCCTTGAGGAATACTGCTACACCAATCAGTACAAGTGCTGCAAGCATCTGGTTTGCTGATCCGAAGAGTGGCCATACATTTGAATATCCACCCTTGCAGAGAAGGTAACCAAAGAACAATGTTATAACTGTAGCTAAATACTTATTTGTAAGAATCTTCTGCCATACAGGCATCTGAGATGGATCTGTAGTATCTCCCATGAACAGCTCCTGGAATGACATACGTCCGATACGTGCGACTGAATCAAGTGATGTAAGAGCAAGTGCTGATACACACATGGTCATGAATACATTCGCTACTGAATTTGGAAGTCCGAACTTCTCAAGGAAACCTGCGATACCCTGTGAGAAGATCTGGAATGGTGTAAGTCCTTCCGGTGCTTTTCCTCCAACTGCTACTGCACCAACTACGATCAATGAGATAACACCGAGGAGTGTCTCAAGGATCATTGCGCCATAACCTACAAATAACATATCTTTTTCATTTCTGATCGTCTTTGATGATGTTCCTGATGAAACAAGGCTGTGGAAACCGGAAACCGCACCACAGGCGATTGTTACAAACAGTGTTGGGAACAGATAACTCTTAGCACCTGTTGACGATACAACTGTGAAACCATTGAAAGCGTTCAGTCCCATATCCGGATGTCCAACCAGAACACCGACAAATGCTCCAACCAACATACCAACAAGCATGAATGTTGTCATGTAATCTCTTGGCTGCATAAGTAACCACATAGGAAGTACGGATGCAAGGAACAGATATGCCATGATAACGTAGTTCCACTGGTTACCGTTTAAGTACCAAGGAAGCTTCATACCTACTGCAAACATTGCAACGATGAGGACGATAGCTACGATTGCTTTCACCCACTCCTTCATATTCTTGCAAGTCTTCATAACAACACCGAGCACCATAGCGACAACAATGAATAACATAGATACTGTAGCGGCTGCTGCGCCGTTAAAGTTCTTTGTTACTGCTCCGTCAGCACCTGTTGTAAATCCGTTAAATGTTGATGAAACCATAGATGTAAAGGCTGCAATAACAAGAAGTGTAAAGAGCCAGCAGAACAGTGAGAAGAATCTTCTTCCTGCCTTGCCTATGTACTTCTCAATAACAAGTCCGATGGACTTACCCTCATTTTTAACGGATGCATACAGAGAACCGAAATCCTGTACTGCACCGAAGAATACGCCTCCGACAAGCAGCCAGAGTAAAACCGGTACCCATCCAAACATTGCCGCAATGATTGGTCCCTGTACAGGTCCCGCACCTGCGATGGATGAAAACTGATGTGCAAATACTGTAAGCTTTGATGATGGTACATAATCCTTTCCATCTTCATTTGCAACGGCCGGGGTCTTTGCATTTGCATCTATGCCCCATTTCTTAGCAAGCCATCTTCCGTAACCTAAATAGCCAGCTCCTAAAACTACTACTGCGATAAGAATAATTACCAAACTATTCATATCATTCTCCTTCCTTCCGCCATGTGGCAGATACTTGATTATAGTATGTTCACAAAGAGTTTATACAAAAACATATCTTTTATAGGACAACCTTTCCTATAAATTAAAAAAAGCTTTCGTCTTCATGTAATTTCATAAAGACGAAAGCCTTTAAACTTCCGCGTTACCACTTTATTTGCCATTCAAAAAAATGACCACTCAACCTCATCTCATAAGCTCACACTGTAGAAATAAGTTTCTTTGTAACGGTAGAAAACCGGTGACACCTAATGTCCATATCTGGAATTCAGTGCACTGCTCGCAGAGGATAATCACTAAAAACATACACCGTCTCACACCACCCGGCGGCTCTCTGAAATACTCCTTTTTTAATGATCGTATTCTGTTCGTTGCATTTGCTCTTTGTTAACTGCTAATTTAGCACTCTGTTTTTTTGTTGTCAAGAGCGATTTTAAATTTTTTTGACTTTTTCTGAATGATTTTTCCCTATTCTTTACCATCCCAACAATAAGTACACAGCTTGCACTTATCGATTCCAACGGATTCCAGCATATCGTCCAAGCGATTGAAACGCAATGATGTAAAGTTCAGTTCCTTACGGATCTCCTCAACCATTGTTTCGTATTTCTCAGATTCCGGATCTGCATACTCCTGTAATACCTCATCGGTTACATTTCCATTCTCCAGACGATCGATCACACGACGGGTGATCAGATCCATTTCTGATGATGAACGAGAGAAATTCAGATATTTACATCCATATAATAACGGAGGGCATGCCGGACGGATATGTACTTCCTTCGCACCACTCTCATATAAGAATTCAGTTGTTTCACGAAGCTGGGTTCCTCGTACGATCGAGTCATCGATCAGAAGAAGGCTCTTATCACGGATCAGTTCATCCACTGCTAACAGCTTCATCTTAGCGATCAGATTTCTCTTACTCTGGATCGTTGGCATGAAGGAACGTGGCCAGGTCGGTGTATATTTGATAAATGGTCTGGAAAATGGGATTCCGGATTCATTTGCATAGCCGATTGCATGAGCAATACCGGAATCCGGTACCCCGGCTACAATATCCGGCTTTACGTTATCACGCTTCGCCATTGCCTTACCACAATTATACCGCATCTGCTCTACACTTGTGCCCTCATAGGAACTGGATGGATAACCATAATATACCCAGAGGAAGGTACAGATCTTCATTTCTTTATTCGGATTGACCAGCGTGATACAGTTCTTGTCTGTCACGACAGCGATCTCTCCCGGTCCAAGTTCCTTATAGTCCTTATATCCAAGATTTTTATATGCAAAATTCTCAAAGGTTATACAATAGGCATCTTCTTTCTTACCGATAACAACCGGTGTTCTGCCGTATTTGTCACGGGCTGCATAGATTCCCGCCTGATTCATCAACAGAATGGATACAGAACCATCGATAGAATCAAGCGCAAACTGAATTCCTTCGATCAGATTTTCCTTCTGATTGATCAGTGCTGCGATCAACTCCGTTGCATTGATATCGCCGCCGCTCATTTCTAAGAAGTGAGAATGTCCATTCTCGAACAGCTTCTTTGTAAGTTCACCTATGTTATTAATCTTACTGACTGTTGTAAGTGCATAAGTGCCATGATGAGAACGTACGATCAATGGCTGCGGTTCGTAATCGGAGATACATCCGATTCCCATATGACCACTCATTTCCTGAACATCTTTGTCAAATTTTGTACGAAATGGTGCATTCTCAATATTGTGGATCGCACGATTAAATCCGTCTTCTCCGTATACTGCCATTCCGCCTCGTCTTGTTCCCAGATGTGAATGGTAGTCGATACCAAAGAACAAATCAAATACACAATCCTGCTTTGATGCTACGCCAAAAAATCCGCCCATTGCCTTTTCCTCTCTTTTCTAAAACTCTCATGACATTCCTCAACAAATGCTTCCATAACGAGATGTATCCATATATATTCTTTATTTCACAGAACACTTGCGTTCTATTTTTCACGTAACGGTACTAACCTCCTCACCTTCGGTGACTCGTTAAGGACCGACGTGAAAAAAGGTCTGCTCCATAAAGGTATGCAGTGGACTCTGTCTGTCTATAATAAGATATATTCTTCTTCGATACTTGATTCCACAGACAGATCAAAAATGCGTTGTTGCTTTTATATCATGGTATCTTGCTTTCATATCGTAAAAGATCGTATCTGGTTGTTCAGCAATCACTTTACCTTATAATTTAAAATGAGAACTGATATTACTATTATGAAGCAAGCCTGCCTGAGCGTTGGTACTTAGGCTGCGTCTTTTGCAGCCTTATGTACCACTACGTCGAAGGTAGAGCGAAAGCGTCTTGCGGAATAATATGTAATATCAGCTCTCATTTAATCATCAAAGCATACCTCTTGCTGAACAACCAAATACGATCTTACATTACCGATCAAAGCAAACTACTATCGTATAAAGCAGCAACGTACTTTTGATCGTCCTCGTTAATATGTATCGTGGTCGTCGTAATCGTCGAATTCATCGCGTTCATGATCCATGAACTCACGGCTGGAAACCTTCTTTTTGGTACGTTCATCTTCTACCATATTTGATAACATTTCCTTGACCTCTCTGGACTTCTTGATGTTCTTGATCTCGAAATCTCCCATTGTCTTATCTGCGGAACAGCATTTGATCGTTCCAAGTCCGCACATTCTCTGCCATAATTTACGTTCCAATGAAACATCCATGATGCGATAAAGTCGTACTTCATCTTCTTTCACACTGAAGAACCCCGTACTGATAAATAACCGATCCTCTGATAAGCTGTACTTTGTAAATGTCCATGGTAATCCGAAAAATATACGTTTGCGATCCTTCCATATAATCTCTGCCATTTCAAAACCTCCCATATTTTTATAAATCTGTAAAAATACTAACACACCTCCCGCTAAAGTTCAACAAATGGATTTTCTCATCCGGCTGTTTTCAGATTTCCGATTGCAACCTTTCCTCTTTTCCTGTAAACTAGAGGCAAGAATTTTATCGCAATCCGTTGTTTATTGCAGGGAGGTAAAAGCTTTATATGCTTAATATAGAAATTACTGAAACAAAAAACTTCGTTAAAAAGCTTCTGATGGAACCGGTCTTTGACACATTTTTGCTGGTGGAAGCCTATGTCCGTTCCGACGTTTCTTATACGATCGACGGCAGACTGAATCCATCTTTTTTTGATACGGAAGAACTGGAAGAAATGACCTCAAAGACTTACACGACATGGGGAAATGTCAGGCAGCACATCTTCAATGTCATCAAGGGCAATAAACTCCCATTAAACTTCAAGATCGTGCTGATCTTATCGGACGCGAACATTAACCGGATCATTGAACAGAACCATCTGAATCTCACGGCATCCGACATTGCAAATCTGTCTTTAAACATCTACTTTGACGGAGAAAAGATCTCACTTACAACGATGGCATCCATGAACATTTTCTCCATGGATAAAACACTTGCAAACATCTGGGATGCAAATGTATCTGCTTTTTTTAAACAGAATCAGATCTTTTAACCACCTGTTACAGCATTCATTTCTAAATAAACCATAAAATATTTGTGAATTATTAGCACTCAACGTATTTGAGTGCTAATTTTGTCTTGACTTCTATTTTTTTCTGATTTATGATATCTGTTAGTGATAACACAGAACAGATAGGGCAGATATTTCTCTCATTACACATATATATATTTGCGTATTCCGATTTGTTCTGACAACTGGAATAATATAGAATCTATATAAGGAGATGCATTTTTTATGAAAAAAGGAAGTTTATCAATTAACAGCGAAAACATTTTCCCTGTCATCAAGAAATGGCTGTATTCCGACCATGATATCTTTGTCAGGGAATTAATCTCAAACGGCTGTGATGCTGTAACAAAGTTAAAGAAATTATCTCTGATGGGCGAATTTGACGAACCGGACGAACCTTATCGTATCGATGTGATCGCAAGCCCGGACAACAAGACCTTACAGTTTATTGATAATGGTATCGGTATGACTGCTGAAGAAGTCGAAAAGTATATTAATCAGATCGCATTTTCCGGTGCTGCTGCATTTCTTGAACAGTACAAGGACAAGGCAACAGAGGAACAGATCATCGGTCATTTCGGACTCGGTTTCTACTCCGCATTCATGGTTGCCGATAAGGTAACAATCGAATCCCTTTCCTACAAACAGGACGCAGAACCTGTATATTGGGAATGTGAGAACGGAACGGACTTCTCCATGGATAAAGGCGACAAAGAAACCAGAGGTACCGTTATCACCCTGTATCTGAATGAAGACAGCTATGAATTTGCAAATGAATACCGTATCAAAGAAGTAATTGACAAATACTGCTCTTTCATGCCTGTAGAGATCTACTTTACAAATGCAGATGCCCCTGCAAAAGAGGAAGAAGAAAAGGCAACCAAAGCTGAAGCATCAGAAGAAGCTACTGCTGAAACCGATGAAACAAAGGATGCTGCCGAAAAGAAAGAAAAAGAAGCACCAAAGCCTTTAAATACTACAACACCTCTCTGGACCAAGCATCCAAATGACTGTACAGACGATGAATACAAAGACTTCTATCATAAAGTATTCCATGATTACAAAGATCCATTGTTCTGGATCCACCTGAACATGGACTATCCATTTAACCTGAAAGGCATTCTGTACTTCCCGAAGATCAATACCCAGTACGATAATCTGGAAGGAACGATCAAGCTGTATAACAACCAGGTATTCGTAGCTGATAACATCAAAGAAGTTATCCCTGAATTCCTGATGCTGTTAAAAGGTACTATCGACTGTCCGGATCTTCCGCTGAACGTATCCAGAAGTGCTCTGCAGAATGATGGATTTGTTAAGAAGATCTCCGATTACATCACAAAGAAGGTTGCCGATAAATTATCCGGTATGTATAAGGTTCACAGAGAAGATTATGAGAAATACTGGGATGATATCAACCCATTTATCAAATTCGGCTGCTTAAAAGATGAGAAATTCTTAGAGAAGATGAAAGATTTCTGTATCTATAAGAATCTGGAAGGCAAATACCTGACTCTGCCGGAATATCTGGAAGCCGGAAAAGAAAAATACGAAAACAAAGTCTTCTATGTTACGGATGAAGTTGCTCAGTCACAGTACATTAACATGTTCAAAGAGGAAGGCATGGATGCCCTGATCATGACACAGACGATTGACAGCCCATTTATCACGCTTCTGGAACAGAAAAATGAAAATGTACATTTCTACAGAATCGATGCAGATCTGTCCGATAATTTTGTAGATGAAGCATTATCCGAAGAAACAGCAAAGGATTATACCGACAAGCTGACCGAACTCTTCAAGAAAGCACTGGATGTCGAAAATATCACGATCAAGGTAGAAGCATTAAAGAATAAAGACTTATCTTCTATGCTGACCTTATCTGAAGAATCCAGACGTATGCAGGAAATGATGAAAATGTATG
>OJME01002853.1_pt1 | contig 10865 bp, 6 predicted proteins | sample 1597151 | NCBI WGS metagenome assembly OJME01 (sample SAMEA2452118, study PRJEB22498) | human gut metagenome | biome: human feces; feature: human gut; material: feces | place: Australia | collected 2012
CTGATGGTGTTATGGCTCAGACAAGAGAGCATATCCTTCTTGCTCGTCAGGTTGGCGTTCCTTACGTAGTAGTATTCATGAACAAGTGTGATATGGTTGATGATCCAGAACTTCTTGAATTAGTTGATATGGAAATCAGAGAACTTCTTAACGAATATGATTTCCCAGGCGATGATACACCAATCATCCAGGGTTCAGCTCTTAAGGCTCTTGAAGATCCAAACAGCGAATGGGGTGATAAGATTCTTGAACTTATGCACACAATCGATGAGTATGTTCCAGATCCACAGAGAGATACAGATAAGCCATTCCTTATGCCTATCGAAGATATCTTCTCTATCACAGGTCGTGGTACAGTTGCTACTGGTAGAGTAGAAAGAGGTGTTCTTAAGGTTAACGAGGAAGTTGAAATCGTTGGTATCCACGAAGACATCCGTAAGGTTGTTGTAACTGGTATCGAAATGTTCAGAAAGCTCCTTGATGAAGCAGAACCAGGTGATAACATTGGTGCTCTTCTTAGAGGTGTTCAGAGAGATGAGATCCAGAGAGGACAGGTTCTTTGTAAGCCAGGTTCAATCACACCACACCACAAGTTTACAGCTCAGGTTTACGTATTAACAAAGGACGAGGGTGGACGTCATACTCCATTCTTCAACAACTACAGACCACAGTTCTACTTCAGAACAACTGATGTTACTGGTGTTTGTGAACTTCCAGCTGGTACAGAAATGTGCATGCCTGGTGATAACGTAGAAATGACAGTTGAACTTATCCATAACGTAGCTATGGAGCAGGGTCTTCGTTTCGCTATCCGTGAGGGTGGTAGAACAGTTGGTTCTGGTGCTGTTGCAACAATCATTGAATAATTATCGCGAAAGCAATCAAATAGCTGCCTGAAAAGGCTATGATAATAAAAGGGACTTACGTGCTTGCACGTAGGTCCCTTTTTGGGTTCTTTGTCAAGGGTGGGGGTAAAATCGGTTCTTTGCTCTTATAATTGAAGATAGAGAATAGGAATGTTATAATATACATATACGGTATTGTGAAATTATATTATAAGGAGAGTTATATGCATAAGCTTATTATACTAAGAGGTAATTCGGGAAGTGGCAAGACGACAGTTTCCAAGGAATTACAGAAAAAGTTTGGCAAAAATACTATGTACATATCTCAGGATATGGTAAGAAGACAAATTCTTATGGTCGATGATGGAAATGATACACTGGCTTTGCCTCTTATGAAAGAAATGCTGTCATATGGAAGCAGGAATAGTGAGGTTGTTATATTAGAGGGCATAATGTATGCTGATTGGTATAGAACTTTATTTGTGCAGGCAAAGGAACTGTATCGGGATAATATATATGCATATTATTTTGATATTCCATTTGAAGAAACAGTGAGGCGGCATCAAATGAGAGATAAACGTAATGAATTTGGTGCTGAAGCTATGAGAAAATGGTGGCGGGAAAAGGATTATTCGGACGTGCTGGATGAAAGAACTATTGGGCTGGAATGTGATAAAGATAGTATAGTCAATAAAATATATTGTGATGTGATGGGAGTGTAACGATTGATGAAATTAGGAAAGTATCATTTTATTATAGTAGGTTCGGGCTGGCGTTCACTTTATTATGTAAGGATAGCCAAAGCAATGCCGAATGTATTCTGTCTTGATGCAATGTACTGCCGTACACAGGAGAAGGCTGATAAAATGGCAAAGGAATATGATATACATACGACCACCTCAATAGAGGAATGTGTTGCTTATAAACCGGATTTTGCTGTTATAGCAGTCAATAAAGCTAGCATATGTGATGTTTCAATAGAGTGGATGGACAGAGGGATAACGGTGCTTTCGGAAACACCAGCGGCAATAGATATAGAGTCACTTAAGAAACTGTACAGATACCATATGATGGACAATTATAAAGCCAATAAGCCAGAAAATAAATCGGCAAGTGAATGTTTGGATAAGCAGATAGGTAAAATAAATAATAAATCTTTAGAGATATATAATAATACAAAGAAAAAGCAGGTGGTTGCTGAACAATACAGGAGGTATCCATCTAACCGTGCAATGCTTAAGCTTGTGGACAGCGGACTGATAGGCGATGTAAGCTGTGTAAATATATCGCTGGCTCACGAATATCATGGATTTAGCCTTATTCGAGCTTATCTTGGCATAAAACCTGATGAAAACTATATTGTGTCAGGTAAAACTTATGAATTCCCGACAACTCAGACATTTACCAGATATGATAAGCTCTTGGACGGTCGGATAGCCGATAAAAAGAGGTGTGTTGCGACATTTGAATTTGAGAGCGGTAAAGTGGCATGGTATGATTTTGACTCTGAACAGTACAGGTCTTCTATCAGAAAAAACACCATAAAGGTGCAGGGTGTAAGAGGTGAGCTTATAGATGATACGGTGTATTACCTTGATAACAATAATGAAGGTCAGTGTCAGAAAATAGTGACAGATGTGAATATAATGCACACCAAAGATACTAATCCTAATCTGTCGACTGTGCGTGAAGTAAAGAAAATATCATTTGGTGAGAATGTACTGTATGAGCCGGAATCAGGGCTGCGTGGGTTGTCAGAGGATGAAACTGCCATAGCTGCTCTTATGATAGATACGGCAAAGTATAGCAGAGGTGAGGGAGAACCACCATATAGCATGGAGGACGCATTTGCAGATGCATACGCTGCCATACTGCTTAATGAAGCGGTAAGAACTGGAAAGAAAGTAAGGAGTTGCGACATAAATGGTCTTACGTAATATGGTAAATCAGCTTGTTTATAGATGATAGGATAAAATAATATAATGCAAATAAAAGCTGGTAACTATAACTGAGCAGATTAAAAATTATGCGAATATCAGGGTAGAGTGCTATGTGGCAGTGGTACCTGTTTAGCATGGACCGAAGCGGATTGTAGACGTGGGAGTGCGGAGCACGGAACAATCTGTAGGTATCAAAGTTGGAGGCTTTTGCCCCAACATCATATAATGGGTTATAAAAATTTATATATCTAATACTTAAGAAAGGACATCATCTTATATGGAGAACAATATATTAAAAACAGCCCTTATAGGGGTAGGTAATATGGGGAGGAAGTATGCAGAAATGATAACGGCGGGTGAGGTGCCACATATGAAGCTGACGGCGGTTGTTATCAGGAGAGATGAGCTTATGGAGTGGGGTAAGTCGCTTGTGAATACAGATGGAGAAAAAGTAAAGATATTCAGAAGTGCAGAAGAACTGTTTGCTGCTGAGGCAGAAAATATAAATGTAAATATTATTGGTAATTATATTCAGAAATTAAATGATAAGAAGCCAGAAAAAAGTACCGATAATTGCAAAGGAAATGAAGAAAATACAAATGATTATAAAAATAATAAAGAAGATAATTATAAAATACATACAACTTCGTTATTCGATGCGGTTATAATAGCAACACCACATAAAACCCATAAAGAGCTTGCATTAAAAGCATTTGCACTTAAAAAAGATGTACTGTGTGACAAGCCGGCAGCGGCGGATATAGGTGAAGCACTTGAAATGAATGAGGCTGCCAGTAAGAGTAACAGAATATATGGGATGGTATTTCACCAGAGATTATATCCTAAGTACGTAAAGATTAAGGAAATGATTGATAATAATGAACTTGGAGAGTTAGTGAGAGTGAACCTTATCAATTCAAGGTACTTAAGGACAACGCATTACCATAAGTCAGGTTCGTGGAGAAGCAGCTTTGCGGGCGAGGGCGGAGGTGCGCTTATTAATCAGGGACAGCATATTCTTGATATGTTCCAGTATCTGTTTGGGATGCCACAGAGAATATTTGCGGTAATTCCATTTGGAAAGTACAATAATTTCGCGGTTGATGATGAAGACACAATTATTATGAGTTATGATAATGGGATGACGGCATCATTTGTGCTTACAACAGGCGAGGCGTGTTATGAGGAAAGACTGGAGGTTATAGGAACAAAGGCAAAGCTTCTGCTTGAAGATAACACACTTACTATCACAAGGCATCAGGATGTAAGGGAATATATAAAGACCGAAAATGTTAATTCAAGGGAGAATATGCATTTTACACAGGAAATAATAGAATATGAAAAAGAGCCAGAGCCATATACAAGACTGCTTGAAGGTTTTGCAAAGGCATCGCTTGAACAAAATTCGGATTATCTGGTAGCAAGGGGAGAAGAGGGAATTAACTCACTTATGCTGTGCGCAGGAGCGTATTATTCTGCATGCAGGGGCATACAGGTTGAGCTGCCGTTGGATGCGGATGAATATAGGAAGCTTATGGATGAGCTGATATCTAAGGAACAATAGTTGTTTATTAAGGAATTAGCGTTTTCAACAATTTCATCCTGTGCAACCAGAGTAAAAATCAGGTGATGCAGCTTCTTGGGTAACTATAACAAAAAAGCTGGATGTGTATTATAATACATGTCCAGCTTTTTAAATTAAACTATAAATGAACGAATAAAGAAAAAAGTACAAAAGTAAGTTACCTTTATTTGTGTATAGATACATTTCAATAGATTACACAAAAAATATGTCTTTGTAGCGCAGACATAATTGTACAATATTTTAAATTCTCTCATTTATAGTTTATTAATACTTTGAATTGTGCGCATACGTCAACAAGTTAATTAACATAATCAGAAAATTTTTAGTTTATTAATACTCTGAACCATACGCATACGCCAATAAGTTAATTAACATAATCGACAGGTTCTTAATTTATTAATACTCCGAACCGCACCATCTTCCAGAAGCTCCGCAAGGAAGCACAAGTCCGTTGGATGATACAGGAAGTCCGACTTCATTAGAACTGCAATATCCGTCAAAGTCTTTAAGTTCAGTACTTAACATATATGTAAGAACTGCTGGCTGGAGACCTGTTGTGTATGAGTTGATGAGGAAGAATAAAGGCTTGTCACAAAGAAGCTTTGCACAAAGCTTTACAAGTGGATGGATAGCCTCTTCTATCTTCCATATCTCACCCTTAGGCCCTCTGCCGTATGATGGAGGGTCCATGATAATAGCATCATAGTGGTTGCCACGTCTTATTTCTCTCTCAACAAACTTAACACAGTCGTCAACTATCCAGCGGATTGGTTTGTCGATAAGACCGGATGATGTAGCATTTTCCTTGGCCCATGCAATTATACCTTTAGAGGCATCTACATGTGTAACATGGGCACCGGCAGCAGCACATGCAAGAGTTGCGCCGCCTGTGTATGCAAAAAGGTTGAGAACCTTTATCTGTCTTTCATGGTCATTTTCTTTGGCTTTCTTTATAATTCCAGAGAACCAGTCCCAGTTAGCAGCCTGTTCTGGGAATATACCAGTGTGCTTGAAGCTGAATGGCTTTAAGTTAAATGTGAGAGGTACATCAAGGGAAGGACTCTGATAGTTGATAGTCCAGCTCTGTGGAAGGTCAAAGAATTCCCATTCACCGCCGCCTTTAGAACTTCTGTGATAGTGACCGTTCATATGCTTCCATCTTTTATCGTCCTTAGGTGTATCCCATATAACCTGAGGGTCGGGACGGACGAGGATATAATCTCCCCATCGCTCAAGTTTTTCACCGCAGGATGTATCTATAACTTCGTAGTCTTTCCAGTTATCTGCAATAAACATATATTATGTAATTCCTTTCGTTATATAATTGTAGCTGATTATAAAATACTTATATGATGTTGGGGTCAAAAGCCCTCAACTATGATACCTACGAATTGTTCCGTGCTACGCACTCCCACAATTCTACCCAATATTCGCATATCGTGGGACTATCATCCCACTTTTATGCTCATATTGGGGCGGGTCACAAGGTCATTCACCCACCTATGAGCAAGCTCATGTGGGTTTAGACCTTTAGACCCTGATATCCTTATATAAGTATATAACATTCCATATGATAAGGGCAAGGAAATGTTTTTAAGCATGGCTATGCAGGTATTTTTGTGTAAAGCTGGTTATTGCTCAGAACCAGCCACCAAAATGCCATGCATAGCATAGGTTCTGTACAGTAACATATTGTTAAGACAAATTTTATTGAAAAATCCATATTTTTACTGTAACATAAACGGATAAGAAAACATAATAAGGAAGGGGAATATGCATTTGAAGAATATATCTTTTAAGACGGCAAAGAACGATATTATAGCAGGTATTATTGTGGCGCTTGTGTCAATACCTATATCTATGGGATATGCACAGATAGCGGGACTTCCAGCGGCGTATGGTCTGTACGGCTCATTAATTCCTGTGCTTGTGTATGCACTTACAACAAGCTCACCACAGTTTGTATTTGGCGTGGATGCAACTCCGGCAGTGCTTGTCGGCGGAACACTTGCGACACTTGGAATAACGACCGGTTCAGATGAAGCTATGCGACTCGTGCCCGTTATAACGCTTGTGGTTGCGGCGTGGCTTCTTATATTCAGTCTTATAAAGGCTGGAAGGATAGTCAACTACATATCAACTCCGGTTATGGGAGGCTTCATAAGCGGAATTGGAATAACAATTATACTCATGCAGGTTCCTAAGCTGTTTGGTGGGGCGGCAGGCACAGGCGAACTTATAGCACTGCTTCTACATATAGCAGACCAGCTTCAGTACTTTAACGTATTGTCAGCGGTTCTTGGTTTTGGAACAGTTATAATAATTCTTGTATGCAAGAAATATATGCCAAAGTTTCCGATGTCGGTCATGCTTATGGCACTTGGAGCTATGGCAACAGCATTTTTACATATAGACAGATACGGTGTAAGGCTACTTCCGCACGTTGATGCAGGCTTTCCTAAGATTGTTATTCCTGATATTACATTACTTCGTAATAATACATCTGATATAATTGTTCTCGGACTTACATGCGCGCTTGTCATTATGGCGCAGACATTACTTGCTACTAATAACTATGCTAACAGGTACGGATACAAGGTCGACAATAACAGGGAAGTTCTTGCGTATTCACTTGCCAATGTTGCATCAGCAGTTTCAGGAAGCTGTCCGCTTAATGGAAGTGTATCACGAACGGGTATTGCAGACCAGTTTGGATGCAAGTCACAGCTTATGTCTGTTACGGCGGCGGTAACTATGCTTGTTGTTGTTCTTTTTGCAACACCGCTGCTTGAGTATCTTCCCGTTCCTATACTTACAGGAATAGTCGTTGCGGCACTTATCGGCATAGTTGAGTATAAGCTTGCGGGTAAGCTAAGAAAAGTCAACAGGGCAGAGTTCTTCATATTCCTTGCAGCTATGTTCGGAGTGCTTTTATTTGGAACGATATACGGAGTTATTATAGGTGTTATCTTATCATTTATTGCAGTAATTATAAGAGCAGTTGTTCCTCCTAGGTCATTTCTTGGATGCATACCGGGGCACGAGGGCTTTTATAATCTTAACCGTAATAAGAACGCGCTTGAGATAGAGCATACTCTTTTGTATAGGTTTAGCGGTAATCTTTTCTTTGCAAATGTGTCTACATTTTTGCAGGATATTGAAAATGCAATTAAAGACGATACAAAGGTTGTAATAGTTGATGCAAGTGGTATCGGAAGTATAGATATAACGGCAGCAGACAGGCTTGTTTCCTTTAATAAGCAGCTTAAAGACAAAGGGATACATTTCTATATAACAGAGCATGTTGACAATGTTAATGACCAGCTAAGAAAGCTTGGTGCAGGCTGTCTTGTGGAAGAGGGTGTTACGCGAAGAACAATATCGCTTGCCCTAAGAGATGCAGGCGTTGACAGACCTTATCCGCTTGTAGGTACACCTGAGCAGACAGAAGTACATAAGGACTTCATAGAGGACAATGAAAGACTTGCTGAGATAGAGTGGGCATTTGGCGAGGATGCATCTGAGTGGCTTGATAAGTTTGCGGTGCAGATGACTGATGATATTACACATATGGAAGAAAACAGTGAACATCTCACGGATAATGTGCTTATAGAAGCTGAAAGTAAAAATGCGTGGGGACGTATCGGTCTGTTTGATGAGGATGAGCTTCTTGAAAGAGTTGAGATGCATTTATCAGAGCTTGCACAGAATAACAGTAACGCTGAAGAGTTAGAAGAAAGAATAGAGGAGCGAAGATTAAGACTTGAGGCAAAGATTGCGAAGCTTAATCCGGATGCCCTTACGCATCTTAGACAGCACAGAAAAGAAGTTATGCTGCATTTCAAGGAGAATAATCCTGAGGCGTATAAGCATATGATGGAGCGCAGAATGGAGCATATAAGCAAGCTTGAGAAGGAAAAGCCGGAGCTTGCTGTCAAGATGAAGAAGCTATATAAGCTGGATGATGTTGGTGAAGATTATATAGGTGATAAAGCAGTTGATATAATTGATGAAGAATAAGAGAGCAGATAGTTTATATAAATGATAAGCACTTAATTATGATGTAAGTGTCAAAAGAGAATATTATAGAAAGGTTATAGTTGTGAATATATTAAATGTAGAAAAAGTAAGCAAGACATTTGGCGAGAAAGTCCTGCTTGATAATGTCACACTTGGAATAAACAAGGGCGACAAGGTTGGAATTATAGGTGTGAACGGAACTGGAAAGTCGACACTGCTTAAGATAATAGCAGGGATTGAGGAACCGGATGAGGGAAATGTCATAAAAGGAAGAAATGTTACTGTTACATATCTTGCACAGTCACCAGACCATATAAAGGATGAGACTGTTATTTCTTATGTATTAAGAGGAAAGGCGCATGCAAGTGAAGCAGAGGCAAAGGAGATACTTAATAAGCTTGGCATAGGTACATTTGATGCATCTATGGATATGCTGTCAGGTGGACAGAAGAAAAGAGTTGCACTTGCAAAGGCACTTGTAGAGCCAACAGAAGTGCTTATCCTTGATGAGCCGACTAATCATCTTGATAATGATATGGTTGTGTGGCTTGAGCAGTATATTAAGGCGTTTAAGGGTGAGCTTCTTATGGTAACGCATGACAGGTACTTCCTTGACAATGTAACTAACAAGATAGTTGAGATAGACCATGCCGCACTTTATAGTTACGAGTCAAACTATTCCGGTTTCCTTGAGCTTAAGACTGAAAGAGAGCAGATGGAAAGGGCAACCGAAGCTAAGAGGCAGAATACCTTAAGACGTGAGCTTGAGTGGATAAGAAGGGGCTGTCAGGCGCGTTCCACAAAGCAGCAGGCAAGAATAGACCGTTTTGAGGATATGAAGGAGGCCTCCCGTGAGGCAAGGGCTAAGTTTGACAAGAGTCTTATGGATATGAGCTCTGTAAGCAGAAGGCTTGGCAAGAAGACGATAGAGCTTAACAACATAACCAAAGCATATGACGGACATACATACATTAATGATTTTTCGTACATTTTCTTAAGAGATGACCGAATTGGTATAATAGGAAGCAACGGCTGCGGCAAGTCGACACTTATGAAGATAATAACAGGGCAGATACAGCCAGACAGTGGAAGTGTTGAGATAGGTGATACAGTACATATAGGTTACTTTATGCAGGAAAATGAGCCGCTTGACGAAAATCAGACTGTGCTTGAGTTTGTAAGAAGCATAGGCGAATATGTGCAGACTGTAGATGGCAAGGCAACGGCAAGCCAGATGTGTGAAAAGTTCTTATTCTCACCTAAGCAGCAGTGGACACCGATAAGAAAGCTGTCCGGAGGAGAGAAGAGAAGACTTTATCTGCTGAGCGTGCTTATGAGTGCGCCAAATGTGCTTATCCTTGATGAGCCGACTAATGACCTTGATATAGAAACTCTTGAAATTCTTGAGGATTATCTCGATGGTTTTGCAGGAATTGTCATAACAGTTTCGCACGACAGATATTTCCTTGATAGAACAGTCGACAGAATATTTGCATTTGAGGCGGGAGGCCACCTTACACAGTATGAGGGAGGCTATTCTGACTATAAGGAAAAATGTGTTTCTTCTATATATAATGTGTCAGGAAATGGAATATCGAAAGGTGCAGCATTGTCAGGTAATGGTTTGGTATCAGGCAGCGGTGCGGCAGCAGGCGGTATGACAGGAAGTAACGGCGATATATCTATGGACGGTGCGCAGAAAGCTGCATCGGGCAATAAGACACTTACAAGTAAGGAGTATAACAAGTCAAGAAGTGAAAGACTTAAGTTTACTTATAAGGAACAGAAAGAGTATGAAACTATTGATGATGATATAGCAGCGTTAGAAAGTGCTATAGAAAGAATTGATAGCGAGATGGCTAAGTGTGCAACTGACTATGGAAAGCTTAACGACCTGTCCAGGGAAAAAGCTGAAAAAGAAAAACAGCTTGAGGAAAAGATGGACAGATGGGTATATCTTAATGACCTCGCAGAAAGGATTGCTAATCAATAGAATTGCATAAATGAGTGTATGGTGGTAACTGTATATAGTTTCTGTGCTCTGCGTGGTTTATAATGTGGTATAAATGTTTATAAATATTCATAAAATAATGCATATTTGTGGATAAAGGGCAGCAAATATGGATAAAAATTTAACCAGAAAAATGTTACTGAATTGTATTAAAAAAAATACAATAAAATAATATTTTTCTGGTTGATTTTATATTAAGTGTAGTGTATATTAATACTTGCTGTGACATTGATAGCGTAGAAGCGTGAGGTTGCTGCTCATAAGAGCAGGTTTTCCGTGGAGCGAATGTCAAGGCCGGTAAGAGACCGGCGAAGAATCTGGCGACAAGTCACTGTACCTAATATCATCTGCAAGATGCAGAAATGACACGTTGGTAATCGGGATAACCCAACAGGTGATTCTCGATACACGTGGGAGTGTGTACAGTCACCGCTTGTCGTACTTAAACAATAAAGTGCGAAGGA
>OJME01002863.1_pt1 | contig 10849 bp, 12 predicted proteins | sample 1597151 | NCBI WGS metagenome assembly OJME01 (sample SAMEA2452118, study PRJEB22498) | human gut metagenome | biome: human feces; feature: human gut; material: feces | place: Australia | collected 2012
AATTTGTTGAACGCTTGCTTGCCTGCCTTGGAACGCCGTTTTCGTCAACGCCTACAAACACGGCATTGTGATGTTCTTTATCCTCGTAAAGTGTGTGTTGCTTTGCAAAATGAGTGATGATGTCAGGAGCAATATATCGCTGTTTTATGAGGTAGGCGTAGACCCTGTGCATATCGCTGTTCGGTTCGGGAAGTTTAAATTCTCTTGTTTTTTGCTCTTGTTTATCCGATTTCGGTGGGCTGTTAGACAGCGGAGGTATGCTTCGACCGAGAAGTTCCTGAACAGCTGTCTGAAAGTCCATACCATAAAACTCCTGCATAAACTTTATTGCTCCGCCGCCTGTCTGATTTTTATGGTCGAACCATTTTGAACCACGGATAGTTATACTGTCGTGCTTGCCTGAGCTGTCGTAATATATGAGCTTATGCTCTATGCCGGCACGTTCAAGCTTTTCGCCTCGCACACGCAGGTATTCTGCCAAGTCTACGCTGTTGGCAAGCTGTTTTTGTTCGTCTGTGAATGGGATGTAGGGCATTAAATGTCTCCTTTCCGGGTTGAAAATTTTGGTTTGATGTGGTATAATGAGAAGAAAGATCAAGAGCAATATCGCTTGATAAATCGGAAATTTATTTAGAGGGGGGGAAAATTGGAATTGAGAGAAAAACCAATTAACAAAAGGAAGGAGTTAAAAGTTGATAATTTTACTTGCAAACGTTTAAAAGAGGTGTTTGATAATAATAACATAAAAGTTCAGATTAGAGATTTCCTATCAACAAAAAATCCAGGACTAGGTAAATACTTGCATTATCATGCTAAAACTGAGGAGGCAAACAATTACAGAGCTTTCTACCTTATTCTAGACAACGAAGAAATAGTCATGTATTTTTCTCTTCAAATGGGTGCAACAATAAAATGTCGTACCAAAGAAATAGGTGGCGTAATATATGATTCGAAAAAAGAAAAATATTATATTGATGATGATAAAATTGAGGTGACATCTATTGTTCCAGTAATAGAAATTCCTCAACTATGTGTAAATGATCGTTACAAGAATAGGGTCAAATCTTGGAAAGTGAATTATAAAGGCAATAGCTATAACGTAGGACATTTTGTCTTTTACAAACATATTGTTCCAATAGTATTAGATGTTGCTGAAAAGGTAGGGTTTCAATATTTAATACTTTTTTGTGCTGATAATGAAACAGGTAATCTTGAAAAATACTATAAAAAACTTGGATTTAAGAGAATGGATAATATGGCTTGCCTTAGAGATGAATACAGTAAAGATTTAGAATGCCTTATAATTAAAATTGATGATTTGATTTCAAGACACTTGACGTTTGAAAATTCAGGCCACTAATTTTTTATTATAACGTTCAAGCCTTTTCTTTATAAATTGCATTTTTACTGCTCGATAACTTCCATTTTATCTAATACCACATACCAAAAGGACTGAGTAAAATCAGTCCTTTTTTCATCCACCAACGCATTCTCTAAACTGTCCCATAACCTGCGAAAAGCTCTGCCTCTCCATCATATCCGTACTGAGAAAAGCACCCGACACAACGGTAAGCTTGTTCTCGTTCAGCACAGCGTAGGTTTCTGTGTACCCGAATTGCGTCGCCATACCATCGGATTTCTGAACAGAGCCGTACTGCTGATACTTACCCTTTGAAACAACACTGCTTGTCATTCTGTAATTGGACACAAAATCGTCCGCTGTGATACCGTTCATCTGAGCAGCAGTCTGCCTGAAGTAATGATCTCCGAAGTTTTCGAGGATATATTCCATATCGTGATCAAGATCACTCTGACTTAAATCAATGCACAGAAAATCGATCATTCCGCCGCCGTTTGAGCCTTTCAAAGTAATCTTATTCACACCGTTGGAGTTATCAATTTCGTTCTCAAATGAACAGCCTTTCATAGCTTCCGTTACCAATTCACTTGTATCCACAAAGGATATATCAGAATCGAAAAATTCGGCAATAAAGGTGTCCGTCTTTATCTTTTCATCCTCTAAACTGCTTTCAGCCTCCGAAGAGGCAGCCGAGTCGTGTATGGACTCGGCTGTGGTAGTAGCTGTTGTTTTCGTAACAGCATTCTGAATCGGCGGACTGATCGTTCCGCAAGCTGTCATTGTCAGCATAATCGTCGCTAAAATTGCAGTCATTACTTTTGCTTTCATATTCATTTTCCCCCTATCAGATTATGCTCCAGATGTACAGCGGACAGGTCAGAGAAAAGATCAAACAGCCGAAAATGATAGCGATCGGCGTCCATTCAAGCTGACCGTGTTTGCGATAATCGAGGTATGCGAGTGTTATCTTCACAAACAGCAGAACCGCAAGTATCACGTCTATTACGGGAAACACCACATTGTTTACGACTGAAACGACCTGCGATTTCGCCGCACCCCAAGTGCTTGTGACCGCCCCCGCAACATCGCCTGAAGCATAAGCGGTTAGCGACATCATAGCCGCAAAGCACACCGAACTTGCTGCTGCGATCAATTTCTTTTTAGATCTCATTTCACATCATCCTTTCTTTGTTTCTTATCGTTCTTCTTGCATATGAGCATACCGAAAGCCATAATAACCGCTGCGGCTATGAGATAAAGTTCAGCACCATTGTCTGTGGATACACCTGTATTAGGAGTATCTATTGTGACCGTAGGAGGCGTTTCAAGATCAGGCGTATGCTCATCGTACATAACGACCTCGGTCACAGTTCCGTCAGCATTCACAGTAAACTTTATCTCATTTGTTACCTCGTAACCCTCAGGTGCTATGATCTCTTTAAGTGTGTATTCCTTGCCGGCAATAAGTTTTCCTTCAATCATATGTGGTTCATTTGTGGATACCCATTCTTCAACAACATTTCCGTTCTCGTCGATAATTTGCAAAGTAGCACCCGGCAATTCTTCGCCTGTTGTAACGTCCTGCTTTGAAATACGAACCTTAGTGGTATCGTCCACCATAGCGATAAGCGGATAGCCGTTATCTGAAACGGCTGTTGAATCAACGTTTTCTACCGTAATATTGCCGTAAACATCAACAGTAAATTTAATGTCCGTCGCAATCACATAACCGTCAGGAGCGGCAATTTCTTTAAGCACATATTCACCCGCACCAAGCTTTGAAACAATGTGATTTGTGCCGTCGGAAGTCCATTTATCAACTTTCTCACCGTCAGCATTTTCAAGCACCATTTCAGCACCCACAAGTTCGTTTCCGTACACATCACGCTTTGATATCTCAACAGTAACTGGCTTGTTTTCCGCAGTTATCTCAATAACTTCTCCGTCATCTGAAATGCTAACGGCATATTCTTTGTCGCTAAGAATATATCCCCTTGGACTTTCTATCTCACGGACGATATACTTTCCAAATGGAACGTCATCAAATTCAAAAAAACCATTCTCATCTGAAACGGCAGTCATTATTGCAGTATCTCTGCTGAACTTCACGCAGTCGGCAGTAAACAGACCGAACACAGCATTTTCAAGAGGTTCGCTCTTGTCATCTACCTTATGTCCCTCTATCCTGCCACGCTTGAGAAGATTTACAAATTGTCCGCAGTCAATATCCACAGTCCGGATATCCTGTCCCATATATTCGAAATTCACAAGATACTTTTCACCGTTAAGAATATAGTGTCCCTCGGTTGCAATTTCCTGAACATAATACCTGCCGAAAGGTATCTGTACATCAAATTTTGCGGTCATATCCTCATCAAGTGAAACCTCTGAAAGCAGTCCGTCCGCAGGAATAACCGTACCGTCAGCCGCCGTAATATCTTCTGCCGCAAACAGTCCGAAACGAACGCTCGTATAGCAATTCTCGCCGTAGATCCCGAAAAGCTTATCATTTTCCATAACCTTAGAAAGTGAGATTTCAACACTCTGATACTCATTTTCAAAAGCTGTATTCACAGTATCTCTCACCTCAAATTCCTGCCCTGCATATGTCAGTTCAACATCTTTAGGCTCATTGTTCAGCACATAACCATAGGGCGCTTTTATCTCTCTGACCTCATACTTGCCGAGATAAAGCGGCTCAGTTTCGGCATAGCCGTTCTCGTCTGTCGTGATCTCTGAAACAACATCTCCTGCATAAGCTCTTGTTGTACCGTCGAGTGTAACGATATCCTCTACAGCGATCACCTGAAATACTGCGCCGCTGAGATCTCCGTCTGCAAACACGGGAGTGTAAGTTGTTGGATTCACGATCATTTCATCGTTTTCATTTGTGTATGCGGAGGAAGCCGTTGCCACGCTTGTGAAAATATCGCCTGTTTTCCGAACGCTGATTTTTCCTTTCTGAGCGGTGTTTTCTTTGCGGACTTTAATAACCGTCAGGGCATTTTCTTCCTCTGCGTTATCAGCAGAAACTGTGAAAGACACGGGCGTACTGTCCAGAACATAACCCACAGGAGCCTGAACCTCAACAAGAGAGTATTCGCCGTAGGGAAGAACCTCGGGAGTGATCAGATATCCCTCGCTGTTTGTGTAGAATGTGTCGATCGTAGTTGGCGTCGGGTAGGCAAACATCATAGAAATCTTCTGGCCGTTTGAATCATAGATCTCAAATCCAGCGCCCTCGTAAGGAATGGTTTTTCCCGTTTCGGAATCGACCTTTACCACCTTAACATAGCTTTCAAACTCCGCATTGTTGATAAGATAGCGGTAGGTCTGTCCGTTTTCGCTGATGTTCACATCAAAATCAGCAATAAACTCAGTACCATCCCAGCCGACTGTCTGATGAACGGTGTAAACGCCGTATGGCATATCCTTTGTCTGTGCAAAGCCGTTTTCATCGCACACAAGGCAGTCCTTTTCGGAATCCTTCGCATTTGCATAAGAACCCGAAGATTTCAGATAAACCTCAAATTCAGCGCCTACTTCGGGCGTTTCGATCTGTGTGCTGCCGTCGTTGGAATGCTTGATGATTGCGATATTTCCCTTGATAACGTCCTCAGTCACTGTCATAGAAAGTGGGTTATGCTCAATGAAATAATTCTCAGCTTCTGCACCAACTGAGTAAACTGTTTCGTCAAGGAGATAGCCCTCGCTTGGTGAAATTTCCTGAACAGTGTAGTTTCCGCAGACATACTCTTTTGTCTTGAAATATCCGTTTTCATCGGTCGTATAGGTATCGGCAAGCTCGCCGTCCTTGTACAGTCCGTAAACTGCTCCTGCAAGTGTTCCGTTGCCCTGTTCTGATGCTGTTTCAGAATCCTGCTTTGTTACCTCAACTGTAAACTTTTTGAGGATATTTTTGAATGTCTTGATTGTGGTCGCATCTGCCGTAAGGGTTGCAGTTTGCTCTGCAGGAACTACATATCTTATTGGAACATTTTTCTCGGAAATGGTGTACACGATCTTCTCATTATTGCTGTTGTAAACGGGAATATCGGAAAGAATTGCAATACCGTCCGAACCTGTTTTAATTGTGTAGGTCTTACCGTTGCCCGTAATAGTAAACTCTCTGTCTCCGTTCTGATTATCCTCAGACTGTTTATTGATCTTTATCGAGCCCGTTTTAAGTTGATTGTTGAACTTTACATTCACAGTCAGATCAACATTTCCGCTTGTCAGCGTAACATTCTGAGCCTTAGGAACTTCGTATCTTGTATCTACATTGATCTCGGATACGGTGTAGGTGATCGCTTTGCCCGTAGATGTGTTGTATACCTTTAATCCGCTAAATTCGGCAACGCCGTTTGCTTTGGTTTTCTTGGTGTAACTGCTTCCGTCGTTTCCTGTGACCTTGAACTCTCTGCCGCTTACGATCCCATCTTCGGCGGTCTTGTTGACCTTAATTGTGCCTCTCGTAAAATCTTCGGTCACAAATACATTTTCGTCAGCCTTTAATGCGAACACTTCTTCAGAGATACTGTAACCTGTCGGTGCGGAGATCTCCTTAACGTAATACTGCTTTTCAGGTAACTGAATGGAGCCTGTTCCGTCCTTGCCGATAGTGATCTCGCCGACCTTGTTTTTACAAGCCTTATCGGTATATACTCCGTATTTTGCAACCGTGCCGTCTACCTTGCTTGTGCCTGAAATCTTAACCGTTCTGTCTGAAGCAAGAACCTTGGTTATTTCAAATTTCACATCATTTTTTGTGATCCTGAAAGCCGACATATTCATAGCCGTTGCGGTCTTGCCGTCTGTTTTGTTGTTGATAACAACGCCCTCCGAACCGCTGGATTCTATTCTCCAATGCTTTCCGCCTGCACCTGTGCCGTCGCCTACTGTCTTTGAATTTATGAGTTTTTCCGAAACTCCGATAGACTTCAGATAGCTTATTACATCGTTTCTTGAATCAAATTCGCCCATATATATCCAAGCGTGATCCTCACCAACCGGATTCTGAGCGACCACCACAGAACCTGCTGTAATAACCGAACCGTCAGCACACTCCCAATACGGGCGGTCCGTTGTTTTGATGTTTTTCTTTTCGACTTCGACCTTTGAAGTCTTTCCGTCGTAAGTTATGGTGCAGTTATCATTGACTGTAAGCCAATGATCTGTGTCAACAGGCACAGGGTTGTTCCATGAAAATCCCGAAGTGCTGTAGCCAAGCTGAGTAAGAGTATAGTACACCAGACCCGAACAGTCAATGCCGAGATTATTTATCGTTTCAACAGAAAGCGGAGTGTACTGACCCTGATCATACGCATACCAGTAGCCCTTGTTTCCATAGGTATACGGTGTACCCAGCAAGGTCGCCGCCTTTGCGATCACCGTATCCGCTGACGGGAATGCCGGGTTTTCCATAGGTGTGCTTGCGGCACTTGCTGTGATTGCTCCGCTCATAGATGAACCGAACATAGAAAAAGCACAGAGTCCTGCCATAAGTCCTGCACTAAGTTTCTTTAATATTTTCGATTTTTTGAACATAAAGTGCATTTCTCCTTTTCATTTTTGCAAAGAAAAAGAGCCGGATTTCGGCTCTTTCGTTTGCACATTTTAATATATTTCATCATATCTTTGGCTGCTTATCAAATCCGCCCCTGATACATATGATTCATCAATATCTATTATTTCGCTGAATCCGCAGTCGTTATTCAGCAGAAATCCTTGTCCCTGCGTATCAAGAACAAACCATGTTCCGTTTACCTTAACAACATTTGCTACATGACCATACAGTTTTGACGGCGTCCATGCAAGATAGCATTCCAGACCTGTACCTTTGCACAAATAGTAGGTCTGCCACGAATAATTCACACAAGTGCCCGAACCGTTTTCAGTCATCCAGTTGTATACCGCCTCTGCCTTGCTGTAATCAGAGCCGTTATGAGATAAGCTTCTGCCGATATCCATATATCGTTCTTCCTCAGTGGGCACCGGCAAGGGTGGTTGAGTCTGCGGCACTGTTGTAGTCTGCGGCTTTGTCGTTGTGACAGGCGGATTTGTTACCGCAGGCTTTGCAGTTGTAGTCGGAGGTGTCGGATCGTTATTCTGTTCCGCTCCGTTATTGCTCCGGTTATTATCGGACGGCGAGTTATCTGGCTGCGAATCATTTTGCACAGGCTGATAGTTATTTTCCTGACCGTTATTATTCTGTGCAGAATTGTTCTGTCCCTGACTGGAATTTCCCGAATAACCTGACGGATCTGATTTCTTGGTCGTAGTTACTGTGATATTTGTCGGTTTTGAAGTCTCGGATACCGTCTGCGAACTTGTTTTAAAAGTAGTAGTTGTGGCTTCGCTTGTATCCTTTTCTTCCTTTGCAGATGTTACTGCGGAAACTGTGACCGCAGTCGTAGTTTGGCTCACTGCCGAAGTGCCGACGCTTACTGATCTTTCGGCAGTTTCCGCTGCATTTCCGCAGGCTGATAAAAACACCGCACAGAGTATCAAAATTAATATCGCTCTTTTCATATTATCACGCTCCTTGACAAGCAATATATCATATATCCGCCCACAAATCTATACTTTTTGCAAAAGTTCTACCTTTGTTACAAGATACACAGCAAATGCTTTAGCAAACTACATACTTAGCTCCGGTTCAGGTTCATCTTCAGGCTCCGACATTTCCTCATCGGGAGTGTTCTCCACCTCGATATCCGTCTGCTGAACCTGCTGCAGCTTGAGATCATAAGCATTGAGCACAGCCTGATTTACGGCAGTTCTCGCCGACTTGGTTATGGCGTGGAAGGTGTCGTTGTACTGCTTGTTGCCGTCCTTATCGGTGTATGAGGTGGAGGGCATATTGACAAATCTGCCCTTTTCGGTCTCGATGACCCTCAGTCCGTGAACGGCGAACATACCGTCCATCGTTACGCTGGCATATGCCTTGATTGCTGAATCCTCTTTGTTTACCATTCTGTTGATAGATGCGTGTATTCTCATAGTTTCATTCTCCTTTACATTGTCTGTTCGATTTCCGGTTCTTCTTCATATTCTTCAAGCGGTTGGATCACTTCCGGCTTTGTTTCTCTCACAGCAACCAGCCCGATCTCGGGCAGATCTACTATGATATGATCAAACTGCTGCTTGTACTTTTCTATCTGTTCATCGGTAAGTGAACAGCTGTCCCATTCGCCGTATTCGTTACGATAATTGCCTGAAATATAGAAAGTGCCGTGAACAAGAGTATTTCCAACTATCCTGTTAGGCTTTGAACCGTTCAGCAGAAACTCATCATTGCACCAGCAAATAGCATCCTGCTTTGGTTCAAAATATATTGGCTCGATGCTGCCGCCCACAACTTCCTGCATGGCATGGATATCATCTTCAATATCCTTTACATATGGTTCTTTCAGAGGTTCAAACACAAGTATCCTCATTCTTTTGCCTCACTTTCACAATACTCTTTCAGCAGACAATCGCCGCAGTCATCAAACATTGCACAGGTACGCTGTATCTCTTCCTCCGAAATTCCGCAGTCACGGCGTTCTTTGTCGGGGACATCACGCCATATTGTAAGCGTAACTCCGCCGTCATCTTTCTCAGTTTCCACGCTTACGGGATTTCCGTTTTCATCGTAAAGTCCCCAAAATTCGGTAGTTCCGTTTGTCGTTAAAACCTGTGCAAAAATTATTCTTTTCATAAATTTAAACCTCCAAAATTGTTTCATCGTCAAACAGCGAAAGCTGACAAGCCGCCTTTGCTCTTTCGCTTGTATCATAATTTGAAATCAGCAGTTCCGCATACTGACAGCCTCCGTCGTATCGCTGAGCCAGATTATTCAGCCTGCTTATCTCATCGATATGGATATTCGGCTTATCCCATATCTCCCGTATTTCGGGGCAATCGTTGTATGAAACCAAGAACTTGCCCTTTATATCCAAAAGCGTATCACGCAGTCGAATATGGTCTTTTGTTTTAAATCCCACGTCCTTGTAGTAATTTTCAGTAGCAAAGTACGGCGGATCACAGTAGAAAAAGCTGACGGGTCTGTCGTACTGCTTAATCAGCTTTTCAAAATCCTTGTTTTCGATAACGACCTTCTGCAAACGCCTAGCCGCAAGGTCTATCATCGGAAAATCAGACCACATTGAATGTGGCTGACTTCCAAAGCTGTCAAGACCGCTTGCATAGCTGTAACGTATAAGCTGATAAAACTTAGCCGCCCTGTCAACGTCATAAAGCCTTGGCAGTATACCACGCTTATGCAGGCTTGAAGTCAGGTCAAAATCTTCTCTTGAATCAAGCACATACCTAAGCTTGTATTTCAGCTTTGCAGGTTTATCACGAACGCAGCGGTAAAGATTTGCAAGATTTGAATTGAAGTCATTGTACACCTCAAAATCTGCACCGGGCGGCTTGTGAAACAGCACCCAGCCTGCACCGCCGAACACCTCGATATACCTTTCATAGTAAGGTGGAAATCTTGCAAGAACCTCGTCACGAAGATTCTTCTTTCCCCCTACCCATGACATAAAACTGTTCATTAAGCTCCTTTCCTTGCCAAACAGCAGAAAAGAAGTATGCAAACGAAAAAGTCGCTTTGCAAGCACCAGATTTATTTATCTGCTGTTGGCAAAACGACCTTAGTTTTTATTTAATTGTGTTTTCTTCAGCCCTTGATCATTGGATCGACGTAGCTGAATATAATGCGTTTCTGTTCAAGGTAGCCGTCGGCTTTGTTTACCTCATTACACAGCTCCTTGTATTGCTTTTCCGAAAGCACAGGCTTTGTGGCTCTCAGCATTGCAGGGATATTACCCATACAGAACTTGAAGTCTACTTTGGCTTTAACTCTGTTTGTGTGCATCTTTGACCTCCTTATCAAGACGTGCGATCTCTTTTTCCGCAGACTTAAAAGCCACGGCAAGAGAACCTATCGTTGTTCCGATGATAACACCTATCATCATTCCAATGAACAAATACGTCATTTACATCATCTCCATTTCAAAATCTTCGGTTTCCGACTGCTCCTGAATATATCCTCCCAACGAGTTCTCCACATAGTCCGACAGCCATGTGCTTCCGAAATCCTCCCTCGTTCGGAGCCGCCATATTGCAAGCTTTCCGACATCAAGCTGAACGTCATCAAATGGAAACAGCAGACAGGTAAGGTCCCCGTTTTTAAAAGAGAATGCTTTTTCAAACTTACTTCCATTCTGCAATATTCCGCTTTCAGTCAGCATATCATTTATGCCGTTCACCCATTCCTGCAGATCACCGCCGCACCCTTGTATGACAAGTCCTTCGCAGTCATTCATTTTTCTCAGCTCATGCAAAGAAATATCATTGATATCCATTATTGCAAAACCTCCTTTCCGTGATATTTTCTCAGCAGACCTATGATAAAAAGCTGACCCTTACCCGTAACGAACGTCTGCCGATAAGTCTTTTTCATACCCTCCACCTCGAACACCGACTCTTTTACAA
>OJME01002869.1_pt1 | contig 10821 bp, 8 predicted proteins | sample 1597151 | NCBI WGS metagenome assembly OJME01 (sample SAMEA2452118, study PRJEB22498) | human gut metagenome | biome: human feces; feature: human gut; material: feces | place: Australia | collected 2012
GCAGATGAAGAAAGAAGTCATTTGGTCGTTGGCGTAGCCTACTGATTTCAGGATACCGTATGAGGCTGCCGTAGAGGCCGGAGTGGGCAGTGTGATGGCGTCATTCAATGAAATAGACGGTATTCCCGCCACCGGAAACAAATGGCTGCTGAGCGATTTGCTGCGTGGCCAGTGGGGCTTCGAAGGGTTTGTGGTAACGGACTTCACAGGCATTTCAGAGATGATAGAGCATGGTGTCGGCGACTTGCAAACCGTCAGTGCACTCGCTCTTAATGCAGGGGTGGACATGGATATGGTAAGTGAGGGCTTCGTCGGTACACTGATGAAATCCATTAAAGAAGGAAAAGTAAGAATGGGCACGTTGAATACAGCCTGCCGCCGGATATTGGAAGCGAAATACAAGCTGGGACTGTTTGACAATCCTTATAAATACTGCGACGTGAACCGTCCGAAGCGGGATATCTTCACAAAAGAGCATCGTGACGCCGCCCGCAAGATTGCCGGCGAAAGTTTTGTTCTTCTGAAGAATGCCCCCGCCACCGCACAGCCACTCGCAGCTCATAGCTCGTCACCCGTAACTGCTTCCCCCGTGCTTCCGTTGAAGAAACAAGGTACAGTTGCCGTCATCGGCCCTCTCGGAAATACCCGCAGCAACATGCCGGGCACCTGGAGCGTAGCCGCACGCCTCAACGATTATCCTTCTTTATACGAAGGCTTGAAAGAAATGATGACAGGCAAGGTTAACATCACCTATGCCAAAGGTAGTAACCTCATCGGCGATGCAGCTTACGAAGAACGTGCCACCATGTTCGGCCGTTCATTGAACCGCGATAATCGCACGGACCAGGAGTTACTGGACGAAGCACTGAAAGTTGCAGCCGGCGCCGATGTTATCGTAGCTGCCTTGGGAGAATCCTCTGAAATGAGCGGTGAAAGTTCAAGCCGCACCGAACTCGGCTTGCCCAATGTACAACATACCTTGTTGGAAGCCTTACTGAAAACGGGTAAACCCGTAGTACTAACCCTCTTTACCGGTCGGCCGTTGACGCTGAACTGGGAACAGGAGCATGTACCTGCCATCCTGAATGTATGGTTCGGAGGCAGTGAAGCGGCTTATGCCATTGGCGATGTTCTGTTCGGTGACGTCAATCCGAGTGGAAAACTAACCATGACTTTCCCGAAGAATGTGGGCCAGATACCTTTGTTCTACAATCATAAGAATACCGGTCGGCCACTGGCGGCAGGCAAATGGTTCGAAAAGTTCCGTTCAAACTATCTGGATGTGGATAACGAACCGCTGTATCCCTTCGGTTATGGATTGTCATATACCACTTTCCAGTACAGTGACATTGCATTGAGCACACCAACATTGGGAAAAGATGGTTCTGTTACAGCTGTAGTCACCGTCACCAATACTGGTAAACATGACGGTGCGGAAGTAGTTCAACTCTATATCCGCGACCTCGTAGGAAGCATCACCCGCCCTGTACGCGAGTTGAAAGGTTTCAATAAAATCTTCCTTCGCGCCGGAGAAAGCAAAACGGTATCATTCACTATCACGCGTGATCTGCTTCGCTTCTATGATTACGACCTGAACTACGTAGCCGAACCGGGTGACTTTGACATCATGATCGGTGGAAACAGCCAGGCTGTGAAGACGGCGAAGTTGACACTTAAATAAAGTGATTAGGGTTTAGTGATAAGTGATTAGTGGGCTACGCTATTATTCCGCATGGCACTAATCACTTATCACTAAACCCTAATCACTAAACTTTAACCCCTTATTAATTATGAAACAATTAACAACCTATCTTCCCCTCCTCTTTTTACTTCTCCTCGGAGCCTGCAAGAATGCCAAGACCGGAAGTGCCGCCCAACTTACTGATGATGCCCTCATGGACACCGTTCAACGGCGAACCTTCAATTACTTCTGGGAAGGCGCGGAGCCTAACAGCGGTCTTGCCCCCGAGCGTATCCACATGGATGGTATCTACCCCGAAAAAGACCAGAACGTCATTACTTCCGGCGGTAGCGGCTTCGGCATTATGGCGATACTTTCAGGTATCGACCGCAACTACATCACTCGTGAAGAAGGTCTGGCGCGTATGGAAAAGATAGTCTCTTTCCTTGAAAAAGCCGACCGCTTCCACGGTGCCTATCCTCACTGGTGGTATGGAGACACCGGCAAGGTAAAGCCTTTCGGACAGAAAGACAACGGTGGCGACCTCGTAGAAACAGCTTTCCTTATACAAGGGCTGCTTGCCGTACACCAATATTACGTCAACGGTTCTCCCCAAGAACAGGCGCTTGCCAAACGCATCGATACCCTTTGGCGTGATGTCGACTGGAATTTCTATCGCCAGGGCAACCAGAATGTACTCTACTGGCATTGGAGTCCCGAATACGGTTGGGCAATGGACTTCCCCGTACATGGTTACAACGAATGTCTCATCATGTATATCCTCGCCGCCGCTTCGCCCACTCATGGTGTACCTGCCTCTGTGTACCACGAGGGATGGGCGCAGAACGGCGCTATCGTCAGTCCGCATCAGGTAGAAGGCATCGAGCTGCACCTGCGGTATCAGGGCACAGAAGCCGGACCGCTGTTCTGGGCGCAGTATTCTTTCCTCGGACTTGACCCTAACGGTCTGAAAGACGAGTACTGTCCCGGTTACTTCGGCGAGATGCGCAACCTGACACTTGTGAACCGCGCCTATTGCATCCGTAACCCCAAACATTACAAAGGTTTCGGCGCCGACTGTTGGGGGCTGACCGCCAGCTACTCCGTAGACGGATACGCCGCCCACGCTCCCAACGAGGGCGACGACCGCGGAGTCATCTCCCCCACCGCCGCCCTGTCATCCATTGTATATACGCCGGAATATTCGCTGCAAGTGATGCGCCACCTTTACGGCATGGGCGATAAGGTGTTCGGCCCTTACGGTTTCTACGACGCTTTCAGCGAAACGGACAACTGGTATCCGCAGCGCTATCTTGCCATCGACCAAGGACCGATAGCCGTCATGATCGAGAACTATCGCAGCGGACTGCTCTGGAAACTGTTTATGAGCCATCCGGACGTGCAACAAGGGTTACGGAAATTAGGATTTACCTTTGCAGAAGCAGATTGATTTACAGAAAATAGAAGAAGAGCAGCAAAAATACGTTGGCGCCAATGACGCAGCCGAAGCCGCCCAATATCCACGAGCGCAACGGACTCTGCTTACCGGAGAAAAAGAGCGCGTAACACATGTTTACGGCGATATTGCTTACTATTGCCTGCATGGTGCAGGCCGTTATCAGCGAAGCGGGCACGCTGCCCGTACCTTGCAGAAGGTTCAGGATGAACGGAGTGATGTCACTGAAACCTGATACGAAAGAAAGTAAGGTGAGCCCGCCCTCTCCGGCATATATCAGTGTATAATGGGTAGCTATTGTGAAGACCACGAAAAGTACGGCAAAAATAAGCGCCACCTTAAACTCCAGCGGGTTGCTGCCATCCTCCTCTTCATCGGTAGTCCCGGATACGGCCGGACGCTTCCATTTGGAATGTAGAAACCAGGCTGTTCCGGCGGCAACTGCCGACATAATCAGCAGGTAGGGATAGACGGCGGCTAAAGTTCCTATGCTGAATATCCCTATCAGGATCAGGAACCGCAGAAACATCATGCTGACCGCCAGCAACATGGCAGCCACATATTCGGGCGCTTCCTGTGCAGGCGCCTTGCGGCTCTTGCGTGCCAATACGGAGATGGTGGCGGTACTGCTGTACAACCCTCCCACAATGCCGGAGACCAAAATGCCGGACTCGCGGAACACGTATCTCTTCAACAGATAAGAGAGATAGGAAATGCCGGAAACAACCACCGTAGCCAGCCATATGCTGTAAGGCGTCAGGTTAACGCCCGGTATCAGGTTGTCATTGGGCAACATCGGAAGAATAATACCGCTGATGGCAAGGAACTTGGCAAGCGTAATCATTTCATCATTCTTCATCCGCTGCGCCAGTTCGGTGAAGGTGTGCTTCAACTCCGTAAAGAGCAATACCGTTACAATCACCATGACATAGAACCATGAAGGCTGCGTGGCGACAATGGGCGCGATGCAGTACGTAATGAGCGCTATGACAATGGTAGTCACCCCGAACACATGAAACTGCGCCTGCTTGACGTAGTAGTTCAGGGCAAGCAACAGCCCTAAGACAGCTCCGCCGCCCATAAAAAGCCGGTAGTCCACCGGATCGAGAATATAGAGGAGATAACCCAGAATACCGATAAAAGTAAATGTACGGTCAGTACCGAAGAGGGTGGTCTCCCCTTCACGCTTCAGGCTGATGCGCCGCAAGGAAAGGCCTATGAGCAAAGAGAACACCGTCACCAGAATAAAAGTGACGAGCTCTTCCGGCAAGTGTTGGTACAGTTTCTCCATATACGAATGAACAATTACAAGGCACGATTAGTTTACTCCCATTCCTTAAACGGATGCTTCATCAGTTGCGAATTGTAATAACGGATATCTCCCGTAACTTCCCGCCCTATAAAATCCGGTTTCTCAAAAGGTTCATTCTCAGAGGCAAGCTCAACTTCGGCAACCGTCAGCCCTTCATTTTCCCCGTAGAACTCATCCACTTCGAAAACATGCTGCCCGCTGCGCACCAGATAACGGGTCTTATCGATGACGCCCGGCTCGCACAGCCTCATCAGGTCTTTGGCCTCATTCAAAGGGATCTCCTTTTCCCATTCGTAGCGGCTGATGCCTGAGCTGTCGGATGCTCCCTTAATGGTGAGGTAGCCCCGCCCGTCGCGAATACGCACTCTTACCGTCCGTCCCCGCGCACTGCTGATATAGCCCTGAATAATACGACTTTGGGCGTATGCTTGCGACTTATACTCCCCTTCTACGAGAAACTTCCGTTCTATCTCTTGCGGCATATTCTATCTTCGATTAGCCCAAGAAGGAGTAACCTACCAGCATGGCGACTACCAATAGCAGAGCTACAACTCCGATAATCAGCAACACTTTCTTGGCCTGTTCTTCTTCTTTCCGACTGTGCATTACTTTCTTTTTGCTCTTTCCCATGGTGTTTTTACAGTTTAAAGTTCAACGACAAACAAAGTAAAAAGAAATTCGGGAAGTTTGCAAACATTTATAAAAGAAAAAAGCGGGAAGTTAACATCATTGATTATATGATGTTAACTTCCCGCATATACGATATTAACTTCTTACCCGCAACAGAGTTAACTTATTCCGAACAATGAAGTTAACTTTAAAAAGGATCAAGCATTCTCCGCGCCTGCAAACTCCATGAGGTAAGCCTTGACAAAGCCGTCTATCTTGCCGTCCATCACTCCGTTTACGTCCGAAGTCTGGAAATTGGTGCGGTGGTCCTTCACGCGGCGGTCGTCGAACACGTAGCTGCGTATCTGCGAGCCCCATTCGATTTTCTTCTTGCCGGCTTCCACCTTCGCCTGTTCCGCCATGCGGTGCTGGAGCTCCTTGTCGTACAAGATGGAGCGTAGCTGGCGCATTGCATTCTCGCGGTTCTTGGGCTGGTCGCGCGTTTCGGTATTCTCAATCAGGATTTCCTCTTCCTCGCCCGTATAAGGGTCTTTGAACTGATAGCGCAGACGCACGCCCGATTCCACCTTGTTCACGTTCTGTCCGCCCGCGCCGCTGGAACGGAACGTATCCCATGAGATATTGGCTACATTGATGTTCACTTCAATGGTGTCGTCCACCAGCGGAGTAACGAAAACCGACGCAAAAGAAGTCATGCGTTTACCCTGCGCATTGTAAGGAGACACACGCACCAAGCGGTGCACGCCATTCTCGCCTTTCAGGTAACCGTAAGCATAATCACCCGCAATCTCAATGGTGCAAGCCTTGATTCCGGCCTCATCGCCTTCCTGCAAGTTGGCGATAGTGGCCTTATAGCCATGCGTCTCGGCATAGCGCAGATACATACGCATCAGCATGCTTGCCCAGTCCTGGCTCTCCGTACCGCCGGCGCCGGAATTAATTTTCAGCACACAGTCCATCTGGTCGGCCTCTTCGCGAAGCATGTTCTTAAGTTCAAGGGCTTCTACGGCGGCAGACGCTTTGGCATAGGCTTCGTCCACTTCCTCTTCCGTCACCAGTTCATCTTTGTAGAAGTCGAACGCAAGTTGCAGTTCGTCCGCCAGAATCCTGACCTCGTTGTAGCCGGAAATCCATTGCTGCAAGCCTTTCACTTTCTTCATCTGCGCCTCGGCAGCCTTCTGGTCGTCCCAGAAGCCCGGAGCTTGCGTACGCAACTGTTCCTCTTCTACTTGTATTTTCTTTCCTTCGATGTCCAGATAGCGGTTCAACGCTTCGGTACGTTCCTTTATATCCTTCAGTTGTTCAATGGTAATCATATGCTTTCTTCAAATTCTATCTTTTCGAGCCGCAAAGATAGTGCAAAAGTCCGAAAAAACGCGTTACTCTTCGTACATCTTATCAATCAGCTCCTTATAATTCGTTGCCACCACAGAGCGTTTCAGCTTCAGCGTGTTCGTCAGTTCGCCGCGTTCCATGCTGAAAGGTTCGGGCAGAAGGGTGAAGCGCTTCACCTGCTCGTAGTGGGCGAACTGCTGTTGCAGCGTATCGATGCGTGCACGAAACAACGCCTGCACTTTGGGGTGTTGCAGCAGGTCGGCCATATCCTTATATTCAAGGCCTTTTTCCTTGGCATAGTCTTTCACAAAGCCATAGACGGGCACAATGAGGGCGGACACAAACTTACGCTGGTCGGCAATGACGGCAATCTGGTCTATATAGCGGTCTATCGCGAGCTTCGTTTCCAACGCCTGCGGAGAGACATACTTGCCGTTGGAGGTTTTGAACAGGTCTTTGATGCGCTCGGTCAGATACAGATGACCGTCTTTCAGGTGTCCTGCGTCGCCGGTGTGGAACCAGCCGTCCTTATCAATGGCGTCGGCGGTGGCTTCGGGCTTCCTGTAATAACCGGTGGTGATCGTTTTGCCCCGGAGCAGTATCTCATTGTTCTCTCCGATCTTCACTTCAACGTCGGGCATCAGCGTACCCACCGAACCTATCTCATAGCCTTTGTCCGGGAAACAGGAAACGGTGGCGGTAGATTCCGTCAACCCGTACCCCACTATCATATTGATGCCTACGGAATGTACAAACTCGCAGATTTCATCGGGTACGGCAGCTCCGGCGGTGGGAAAGAAGTTTCCGTTCTCAATGCCGATCGTCTTTTTCAGCAGGGCGTAAATAGTCTTTTCGTAGAACTTATACTTCAGGTGAAGCAGCAGCGGGGGTGTCTTGCCCACACGCAGATAGTCAATGTTGTGCATCTTGCCCACCTTGATGGCATCCAGCATCATCGCTTTCCGCAAGCCGGTCTCCTGCGCTATCTTCTCCTGCACGCCGGCATACACTTTCTCCCAAAAGCGGGGAACGCTGCACATCAGCGTGGGGCGTATTTCCTTGATAGTGGTCTGGATATCTGCCGGACGGAGGTTGATGCACACCTGTACTCCCCGGTGGATGCAGAGATAGGTCCAGGCCTTCTCAAACACATGCGTCAGCGGGAGGAAGTTCATGGACACGTCTTTATCCGTCATGGCAGTCAGGCGGATGTCATGGATGCGGATGGCTTCCCGGTAGTTGAAGTGATGCAGCATCACCCCTTTCGGTTCGCCGGTGGTGCCGGAGGTATAAAGGATATTGGCAAGGTCCTCGTCCGAAGCGCGTGCGGTACGTTCTTCCACAACATCGTTATGGGGCAGGTCTTTGCCCAATGCGAGGAACTCATCATAATAGATGGATGTCTTGTCGCGGGGGTCGAGCACTACGTTGCGGTCGAAAATAATCAGTTTCTGCAAGGAGTGGCAGAAGCCGAACGCACTGAAAGCAGCGTCATACTGGAACTGCTCGCCTACGAAGAGGAAGCGTATCTGTGCGTCGTTAATGATGTATTGCGCCTGTGCCGAAGAGCTGGTGGCATACAGCGGTATAGTGACCAGACGATTGGCGAAAGCTGCAAAATCGGTGAACAGACATTCCGGTTTATTTTGTGAAAAGATACCGATATTTCGTTGTTCCTCCACACCCAACGCCACCAGAGCGTTGGCAGCCTGCCGTACTGTTTGAGAGAATTTATTCCAAGTGATGGGTATCCATTGTGATGTTTCATAGTCCCTGTATTTAAGGGCTACTTTGTCTCCATACTTCTCTGCCTGACGATGTACCATGACAGACAAATGATGATAAGTCATATCTTTAATAAATTGGTAAATATGGGTACAAAGGTATTAGTTTTATTTGAAACTATCTTCCTTTTTCAGGATTTATCCGTAAGTTTGCGGAGTAATAATGAATTATATAACCGATCCCGACAATGACAAACGACGTACAGACTTTAGTTTCCGAAGCAACCGGATTGCTCAAATCATTGATAGCCATTCCTTCCTTGAGCCGCGAAGAAGAGCAGGCCGCCGACTTCCTGCAGAACTACATCGAGATGCAGGGAATGGCCACCGGAAGAAAGGGCAACAATATATGGTGCCTGAGCCCGATGTTCGACCTGCAGAAGCCTACACTGCTGCTGAACTCGCACATCGACACTGTGAAGCCCGTAAACGGATGGCGGAAAGCCCCGTTCAACGCAGTGGAGGAGAACGGCAAGATCTACGGTCTGGGAAGTAACGACGCCGGCGCAAGCGTGGTCGGCCTGCTGCAGGTGTTCCTGCAACTTTGCCGCACCACACAGGCGTACAACCTGATTTTCCTTGCTTCCTGCGAGGAAGAAGTATCGGGCAAGGGCGGGATAGAGTCCGTATTGCCGCAGCTGCCTCCCATACAATTCGCCATTGTGGGTGAGCCCACCGAGATGCAGCCCGCCATTGCCGAGAAAGGCTTAATGGTGCTGGATGTCACTGCCTACGGACGTTCGGGGCACGCCGCCCGTAATGAAGGAGACAATGCCATATATAAGGTATTGGACGACATTGCGTGGTTTCGCGACTACCGCTTCCCGAAAGAATCTCCCTTCTTGGGCCCGGTAAAGATGAGTGTCACCATGGCAAATGCCGGAACGCAGCACAATGTCATCCCCGACCGCTGCACGTTTGTCGTAGACATCCGCAGCAACGAATGTTATACCAATCAGGAGCTTTTCGACGAGATACGGAAACATATCTCCTGCGAAGCCAAAGCCCGCTCGTTCCGCCTGGGCTCTTCACACGTTTCGCCGGACCACCCGCTGGTGCGGAAGGCCGTTGCTTTGGGACGGGTGCCCTTCGGCTCTCCCACACTGTCCGACCAGGCACTGATGCCGTTCCCGTCCATGAAAATGGGACCGGGCAAAAGCAGCCGTTCACATACTGCGGACGAATTTATCTTTGTAAAAGAGATAGAAGAAGCCATTACACTGTATCTTGAATTGCTGGACGGGGCGGAGATTTAAGCTTCACCCGTTTTCGTTCCCTTTTTCCCGCAGGGCATTTCCAGTTTCAACGGGATAAACTATCAGTTTCCCTAAGGGATACCGGGAGTTTCATTGAGGTAAACCGGGAGTTTCAACGGTTGAAACTCCCGGTCCCCTTCATTGAAACTCCCGGTATGTCGCTTAACAATCGGCTTCACTACTCTGCAACATTGCATCGCCCTATATGCCGACCATCAATGGCGTGACGGATAATTAAACAATAATCACTTCTGTGTCATTGGTGACGGACGTACCCGTGCATTCGGGAGTCCCTTCAAAAACATTTGCCTCACCCGCATTAAGGCGGAACAGCATCTTGCCATGTCTGCCGAATACTACGATACTGCCTTGAAGCACCAGCACGCAGATGCGGTTGTTGAAGTTCTCCCAGTTGAGTGACTCGCCTTGACGAAGGCATACTTTAATAAAGTTACGTTTCATCATGGGGCGGCACTCATTGAATGTTTGACATCGGACATACTTACTCCTCCCACCATAGCTTAGGATATTGGGGCGTACCGCCGTTCCAACTGCCGAGGGATTTCCAGAACTTATAATCGCCGGTAGGCACACCGCCGGAGCCTGCTGTGTATGTACCGTCATTGCTTGGGTCGGCGTACCACACTGTGTTGTTTGTGGAAGTAGGCCAGTCAGAGGAACCGAATACTGTTTCCTCCGTAACATGGGCAATGGCATATTTTTCCCTGACATAGCATGAAGCCATAACAGAGCTACCGCTTGCAGAAGAAGAAGTAATGGCTCCGAGAACCTCTCCACCCTGCTTACCTTGTACCGTACCTATATTATAGCAACCCTTTATATCAAAATCAAAACCATCATCCTTTCCGTATATTCCACCTGCATTGCCTCCCTCTGTTTCTATGACGCCCTCATTGTAACATCCATATATACTGCATTTTCCAGAAGAATTCCTCCCGGCAATACCACCTGCATATTTGCCGAGAACGGATGCTGTGCTCTTACAAGAAATAATTTTTCCATTGCACTCACCTGCAATTCCACCCACTAGTCCTACTCCGCGGACGCTTCCCGAAAAAGAACAGTTAGCAATTACTCCTGTGGCGTTATTACCGCATATTCCTCCAGCGCAATCATATTCAGATGGTTTCGTATTCTCAACATCTCCACTAACATGAAGATTGGATACACTTGCATTGGGGCCGGACCCAGCATCGATTTGGGAGAATAATCCCACACGATAATCTGCAATACTTACTTTCAAACCGGTTATCTTATGATGTTGCCCATCAAAAACACCGGCAAAGTTCCCTGTCGGCGTCCAAGGCTTATCATTCAGATTAATATCAACATCCAGCTTGAAATAA
>OJME01002873.1_pt1 | contig 10815 bp, 9 predicted proteins | sample 1597151 | NCBI WGS metagenome assembly OJME01 (sample SAMEA2452118, study PRJEB22498) | human gut metagenome | biome: human feces; feature: human gut; material: feces | place: Australia | collected 2012
TTTGCCGTATTTGTCTTTCGACCAGCCGATGATGCGTCCCGGCATGTTCCGCTTGTACTCGTCACGTGTGGCGAAGTAGGCTGCCGAAGGGCCACCGTAAAACATTGGTGTACCCAGACGTTGTGTTGTACCGAATACGATATCCGCTCCCCATTCTCCCGGAGGAGTCAGCAGGGCAAGACTCAGAATGTCAGCGGCAACGGCAACTTTGCAGTCTGCTTCATGTGCCTTTTTTGTGAAGTCGGCATAGTCTTCCACATTACCGCTGGAGTTAGGATATTGCAGGATGCAGGCGAAGATTTCCGGTGAGGGTTCAAACTCTTTATATTTGCCTGTGCGCAATTCGATGCCTTGTGGAATGGCACGTGTGGTCATTACTGCCAAGGTCTGCGGGAAGATGTTTTCGTCCACAAAGACTATGTTGGCACCTGCTTTCTGTTGGGCACGCGAACGCAGAGCATACATCATGGTTACGGCTTCGGCGGCGGCAGTCGCTTCATCCAGCAGTGAGCAGTTGGCGAGCGGCATAGCGGTGAGGTCACAGACGGCAGTCTGGAAATTCATCAACGCTTCCAGTCTTCCTTGCGACACTTCTGTCTGATAAGGCGTGTAAGAAGTATACCATACGGGATTTTCGAATACATTCCGTTGGATAACGGCAGGAGTAATCGTATTATACCACCCCAATCCGATGTATGTCGTATACAGTTTGTTTTTACTTGCCAGGTCGGCAATGTGTTTTCCAAATTCGTATTCCGTCAACGGCTTGGCCAGTGCCAGCGGTTCCTTCAGTCGGATGTTGGCAGGGATGGTTTTGTTGATCAGTTCATCCAGTGAGTCTACGCCTATTTTGCGGAGCATCACAGCTGTGTCTTCTTCATTGATGCCGATGTGACGGCTAGCTAACAAATCTGTTTTCATAATTTATGGGGGATGTTTTTAAGTAATAGGTAATAAGTAATAAGTAATATCCATGCGGATAAATATACTGGCAGCTACGATTATTACCTGTTACTTATTACCTATTACTTGTATTCTTTTTTTTTATCTGAAAAATGGATTCTCTGCCTTCTCCATTCCGATAGTCGTTGGCGCACCGTGTCCGGGGTATACGACTGTCTCGTTGGGAAGTACGAATAAACGGCTGCAAATATGATCGATCAGTTCGTCGAAGTTGCCACCCGACAGATCGGCACGACCGATGCTGCCTTGAAACAATACGTCGCCGGAGAACATGCAGTTTTCTTCCTTGCAATAATACACCAGGCTACCGGGCGAATGTCCGGGGACATGGATTGCTTCCAGCTTGGTGTGTCCGAAAGTGATGATATCTCCGTCATGCAGATATTTCCCCAACGGAACCGGTTCTTCCTGCAATTGGAAGCCGAACATACGGCTCTGTTTCGGAGCTTCATCGATCCAGAACTCATCCGCCTTATTGGCTTCTGCCGACAGACCGAACTCTTTCAGCATAAACGGATTGCCGAAGATGTGATCCAGGTGTAAGTGAGTATTCAGCAGATGTTTTACTGTTAACTCATTGGTGAGGATGAACTTCTTTAGTGCTTGTTTTTCCTCTTCGTAGAAGCAGCCCGGATCAATGACAACCGCTTCTTTTGTGTCATCCCATAAAACGTAGCAATTTACGGGAAACATATTAAACTCAAATCTCTTTATTTTCATGGTTTTGATAACTCCTGATTCCTATATTTGTGAATATACTACCTTCTTTGTTTCAAAGAACTCTTCTTCGAAGTCTTCGCTCAGGCTGTGGATGACTGTTTTATGCTTGAACGGCATCGTTTCGTGCTCCAGTTCGCCTCCTTTGAGACAGATCAGTCCGTTGGGCAAAGCGTTCTGCTGCTTGGGGTAAATGTTCTTCCGGATGATCTTGATCAGATCCGCCAAGGGCATTACGGCACGGCTCACGACGAAGTCGAACAGTTGTTTTTCCTCTTCGGCACGGGCATGACGGAAGGTGACGTTTTTCAGTCCGATGGCATTGGCCACTTCTGTCGCCACACGTACTTTCTTGCCGATGCTGTCTACCAGATGAAACTTGGTTTCGGGGAACAGGATGGCGAGCGGAATGCCGGGAAATCCTCCTCCTGTACCCAAATCCATGACCTTGGTTCCGGGACGGAATTGAATCACTTTGGCGATGCCTAATGAATGGAGCACATGATGCTCGTACAGATTTTCGATGTCTTTGCGGGAGATAACGTTGATTTTCGCATTCCAGTCGATGTAGAGGTCGTATAGAGCAGCAAACTGTTTACGCTGCTCTTCCGTCAGATCCGGAAAATATTTCAGTATGATTTCCACTTTAAGTATTTTGAATGGTGAATTTTGATTTATAAGTGAAATGAATATCCTTCTGCATCACACGGGGCAATAACAACAGGATATTCATTGGTGTTCAATCTTTTAATAGCTGTTTAATCTTTCAGATCTCCGAGAATTGGGTTGCTGCCCAGCAGATGTTCCATCATAGAGTATGGAATGGTGACTTTGACAGGGCCCATCGAATACGGCGTGATGTCGTATATATTATAGTAGAAGGTGATACCTTCTTTACTCAGATAAAAGTTCTCTGTCGGGGCGATGTCTCCGGTCGAAGCATACCCCATGTCTTCCAGCGCTTCGTGCGTAGTCACTTTGTTGTCGGCCATCAGCTGGTTCCAGATCAGATCTGTCAGGGCTTCCTGGAAGTCGCCTACAAAAATATCATCGAGGCGGAGCGGACGCATCAGAGTGAGATCCATGTTCAGGAAAGTCGACATATACATACCGTGTGCGCCTCCGGTATATTCGTTGTAGTCAACGCGGTATACTAGCAGGTCTTTCTCATATAGTTGCACGTGGCTTTCGATGCTCTTGTAATAGGAGTACCATGCGCCTACCACTGCATCGCTTTCTTTATTCTTTTCGTCTTCGGCGTACATCGGCTCCTGATCGTGGCGATACTCGTCAATGTAATTCTTGGCGTATTGCTTCACTACCGCCTCCGGTTTTTCGCCGATATATTTGTCTCCGAAGCAGACGGAGATGAAGTAAGCGTTCAGACTGTCTTTCAGCATATCATCCGATGACTTGACGGGATAGGCGAAGTTGATGATAATATTGCACGCGGGTTTGGCGGTGTCATTAAAGAGGTGTGCCGTCTCGTTAACCTGTATACTATCGAATTGTAATGCTCCCGTGTTTTTGTTCATCTTGTCATGACAAGAAAACAAAAAGCCGCTTACCGAAAGTATAACCGCAAGCAGACTGACATATTGTTTTTTCATACTCGTTTTTTCTATAAATTCAACATTGATCATATCTATCACTATCGACAAATATAAATGAAATTACCGAATACTGCGAATAAAAAAGGAAAAATATTCAGCTACTTTCTTCGGCAATGTATATAGGGGATGCCATTGTTAATGATTCTTTTTTTCTTGCTTCTGTATCATATGTTACAGTTTTAATCTGTACGCCGTACTTATCTTTGCAGAAAAAATAGATTATGGAACAGTTACATGCACACGAAGTCCTTCACATGATGGAGGGAAATAGTTATACTGAGGCATCTCTGAGGGCTGCAATCGTAGAGAAGTTTGGCGAACATCAGCGTTTTTATACTTGTTCGGCAGATAATATGGAAGTAGACGAACTGATCGGATTTCTTAAACGAAAAGGGAAGTTCATGCCTGCCGGTGAGGAATTTACGGTCGATATCAGTAAGGTATGCAGTCATTGATTCTCTGTGGCGGACGGTATGATAGATAAGCCAATAGGATAGTTGAGAGAAGAAATGTTAGTAGTTGTAGATTATACCTGTCGTTTTTCATAGATAGGGAAATCCCTATTTGCAAGTAGGAAGAAGTCTTTGCGAAGGGAATTTTCTCATACTACATTTGGGGTATTCAAAAAACTACTAAACTATACCTATTATGAAAAAGAGTCAAATCCTTATGTCTTTGCTGCTGGTGATATTGCTCAGCAGTTGTTATGCAAGCAGAATTACTTATGAGAATTTGAGTATTATCCAACGTGGGATGTCTTCTAAAGAAGTAATAGCCATTATGGGTAAACCGAGCTATCGAAGTTTTGACGAAGAGAGTGAGATGCTGGAATTTCGTACTTCCGAGTCAAGTATTGCAGGAGTCGTTAATATCTGGTTCGTTGATGACCGGGTGACTAAGATGAAAAGTTATTATACCAATGGCTGTATGGACCGGAACAGAGCCATAGAGGATAAGGAAGAGGAGGAATCTGCAAAGAAGGAAAAGAAAGAAAAAGAAGAAACAAGCGCCCGCATACGTGTGACGACGGACGGAAAGCATATCATACAGACCGGTTCCATCATAGTCACTCCGGATGGAAAGCACGAGACGGTGGTCAGTGATTGTGGTGGAGTAATCATAACAGCTTCGGGGGAGCATATACTTGCTCCTTAACGCCTTCCGTCAATTCACCATACCCTTGTCAATACCAAATTTCTCGTCTGTCTGACATTCGCCGGCAGGTTCCACGTGTACTAAGATATCATAGACATTGTCTATAGAGCTTTTTATGCTTTTCTCCACAGCGTCGGCTATCTGATGGGCCTGTGTGATGGTTATCTGCGGATTTACCTCGATATCGAGGGTAATCATATAAAGATTCCCGATCATTCTTGATCTTACCCGGTGTGGGTTGCTCGCACCGGGAACTGTTTCTACTGCTTCGAATATCTTATTGTACACATTGACATCTTTGACGCCATCCATCAATTCCACATTCGAATCGATGAAAATGCCAATCGAAGATTTTATGATAAAGAGGCTGATGATTAGTCCTGTGATGGAGTCGAGTATAGGCAGTTTGAATATGAACGTGAATATCAGTCCCAGCAGCACACCGGAGGAAATGATAACATCATTGCGCATATTGATGGCATTGGCCGTCAGCATGGAGCTATCTATCTTTTTCCCTTGTTTGTACTGATATAAAGCCAATAGAAGTTTGCCGATAATCGAAAAGATCGTGACGTATATGGCAATGGCTGACGGAATTTCTTTTGCTTCTTCGGAAAAGATACTTCCGATAGATGATATCAACATTTGCACCCCTGCATAGAATATCACAAGCGAAAGAATTTTAGTCGCAATCCCTTCGGCTTTCTCATAGCCGAATACGTACTTCTTGGAAGGCGGCTGGCTGATAATGCGTGCTGTGAAAATCATGACAATGGAGATGATCACATCCGTTGCCGAATCAATACCGTCGCCTAGCACGGCAAGACTGCCGGCCCATAAACCTACGATGATTTTTGATGTGGAAAGTATGGCATTACCAATAGTACTTATCCAGGAAGTTCTGATTAATATCTGCTCTCTTTTAGCTTTCATGTGATTAAGCCTTTGACATTCCGGTTAGTATATAGCTGCCTTTCAAGTTATTTTCTTTCATATAATTGACTACTTCTATCCGGCAAGCTGACATTAAAGCGTATCCTGTTAAGTTCCCGTTTATAGCTTTAATGAACGAATACTCTGTATCGTTGTGGATGAAAGATATACGATGATATTCCATGACATGATGTATTTAAAAGAACTAATATGTGGTCAAATATACGGATAATATCAGTAGTATGAATAAAAATGGAGAATTATTTAATTTGATATTGTTGCCGGAATACCTTATCTTTGTCTCCCGAAATGAAGAGACTAGCCTACATAACAGCAGTGATCCTTTCTCTCCTGATTATCTATTCAGGGGCGGGAGTATCTATTGTTCATTATTGCTGTTCCCGTTGTGAGACTGTGCAGGGCTGTTGTGCCGATGGCTGTCCCAAATGTAAGAAGTCTCATACTTGCGATTCAAAGAAAGATTGCAGAGAAAAGGGCTGTACGGCAACTATCTATAAGCCCGATTTGATGAAGCATATTTCCGAACTGACGGTTTCCGTTCCGGTGATAACACTTTTCTGTGAACAGTATTGTCAGCTATTTGCTTTCACTTCTATAGACCGGACGGTGGACTTTTCCAGTCTTCCTTCTCCGCCACCTCCCTGTCCGAGGCAGAAGCTGGCGTTACATTCCGTTTTTCTGATTTAGCTGTTATTTCATCTTTTTTGTCCGATTGTACTTTGTTTTCAGCCTTTGCAGGGTATGAAAACAAGGAGAATGAATGCAACTCAGTTGCAAGAGAAATGAATTAATTTTGTATCGCAAAACTAAGTCCAAGAAAGAATGAAATATATAATAATGGGACTGTTCTCATTACTTGCAGTTACGACACAAGCGCAGGTGCGGGGAATAGTTAAAGATAATACCGGAGAGCCTGTTCCGGGTGCTAATGTATTCTGGGTGAATACGGGTCAGGGTGTAACTACCAAGGAAGATGGCAGCTTTTCTATCTCCAAACCTTCGAAGAGTCACATGCTGGTAATCAGTTTTATCGGTTTTCAGAATGACACGATTCATGTCAGCAAGAAGAATCAGGAACTGGACATTACCCTTCGGGAAGGTGTAGAACTGAACGAAGTGAATGTAGTCAGCCGCAGAATGGGAACGATGAAGTTGCGCAGCAGCGTGATGAACGAAGAGATGATAAGCAGTGCCGAATTGAGCAGGGCTGCCTGCTGTAATCTGGGAGAAAGTTTCGTGACCAACCCTTCGGTGGACGTGAGCTATTCGGATGCGGCAACGGGAGCCAAGCAGATCAAACTGCTCGGATTGTCCGGAACTTATGTACAGATGCTCACGGAGAATATCCCGAACTATCGCGGTGCGGCATCTCCTTATGGTCTGGGATATGTCCCCGGTCCGTGGATGCAAAGCATACAGGTTTCCAAAGGAATCTCATCGGTGAAGAATGGCTACGAAGCTATCACGGGGCAGATTAATGTAGAGTTCAAAAAGCCGCAGTTGCCGGAGGCCGACTGGGTATCCGCCAATCTTTTCGCAAGCAGTACCAACCGGTATGAGGCGAATGCGGACGCTACCTTAAAGTTGTCAAAACGTTGGAGTACCTCTTTACTGGCGCATTATGAAAACGAAACCAAAGCGCACGACGGCAATGATGACGGCTTCGTGGATATCCCCCAAGTAGAGCAGTATAACGTGTGGAACCGATGGGCCTATATGGGAGATCATTATGTCTTTCAGGCAGGCTTCAAGGCTCTTTCCGAAAGTCGCACTAGCGGGCAGGCACATCATACGGATATGCAGACGGGTGATCTTTATAAAGTAGGAATCGATACCGAACGTTACGAACTTTTCACCAAGAATGCTTATATATTTAATAAGGAGAAGAATACGAATCTGGCACTGATTCTTTCTGCCAGTTGGCACAATCAGGATGCCATGTACGGACGAAAACTATACAATGTAGACCAGACAAATGTGTATGCCTCTTTGATGTTTGAAACAGAGTTTAATAAGCAGAACAGTTTCTCGGCGGGGCTGAGTTTCAACTATGACGCTTATGACCAGCATTATCGGTTGGAGAATCAAACGGAATTGCCGCTCATCAAGGCTTTTGCCAAAGAAGCGGTTCCCGGAGCCTATGCGCAATACACGCTGAATCTGAATGATCAGTGGATGCTGATGGCAGGTCTGCGTGGTGACTATAGCAATGAGCACGGTTTCTTTGTGACTCCCCGTGCACATCTTAAATACAATCCGAATGAGTACGTACACTTCCGCCTCTCTGCCGGAAAAGGTTATCGTACGAATCATGTACTGGCAGAAAATAACTACCTGCTTTCCAGTAGCCGAAAGGTCGAAATAGCGAAAGGACTGGACATGGAAGAAGCATGGAACTATGGTGCCAGTGTATCTACCTACGTACCTGTATTTGGCAAAACGCTGAATATCAATGCCGAATATTATTACACAGACTTCCTGAAGCAAGTCGTAGTGGATATGGACAGTAATCCTCACGAAGTAGCCTTTTACAATCTGGACGGGCGTTCCTATTCGCATGTATTCCAAGTAGAGGCAAGCTATCCTTTCTTTAAAGGATTTACCTTGACGGGAGCTTACCGTCTGACGGATGCTCAGACCACCTACAAAGGCCAACGGATGGAGAAACCGTTGACCAGCAAATACAAAGGACTGCTGACCGCTTCGTACCAGACTCCACTCGGAATATGGCAGTTTGATGCTACGCTCCAGCTCAATGGCGGAGGAAGAATGCCTTCCCCTTATGAGTTGGCAGACGGTCAGCTATCTTGGGAGCGCCGCTATGGCAGCTTCGAGCAACTGAGTGCCCAGATTACCCGCTATTTCCGCCGTTGGTCTATCTACGTAGGAGGGGAGAACCTGACAAACTTCAAACAGAAGAATCCGATCATCGACGCAGCAAACCCGTGGGGAGGAAACTTCGACTCAACGATGATATGGGGACCTGTGCACGGGGCAAAAGCCTATATCGGAATACGTTTCAACCTGGCAAGAAATGAATAATAACCATTAAACGAATAAGAAAAATGAGAACAAAAAGATGGATGGCCACTTGTGTGGTGGCTCTTTTGAGCGTAGCAGCCGTATTGGCAAAGGATATCCGTGTAGTCATATTCAAAGTCTCTCAGATGCACTGCGAGAACTGCGAGAAGAAAGTGAAAAATAATATGCGCTTCGAGAAAGGCGTGAAGGAACTTTCCACCGAACTGAAGAACAAAACCGTGTCCATCACCTACGATGCCGAAAAGACAGATGTGAAGAAGTTGCAGGCAGGATTCAAGAAGTTCAATTATGAGGCCGAGTTTGTGAAGGAAACCAAGCAGGACGGCAAGAAAGACGGCAAACAAGAATCTAAAAAAGAGGATAAGAAGGCCGATAAGAAGTAATCGAACAAATACCCGTATTTGCTTGTTTTATATATACTAACCAATTAAAGAGTAAAGGATTATATGGGTAATATAGCAAAGAATGCGTTTCCCGTGCTCAATATGCATTGTGCGGGATGCGCTAGCAATGTAGAAAAAACAGTGAAAAAGTTGCCGGGAGTCGTTGATGCTTCCGTCAACTTTGCTTCAAATACATTGACGATTTCTTATGAGGACGACAAGCTCACCCCCGGAGAAATCCGTGCAGCGGTACTTGCTGCCGGTTACGATCTGATAGTAGAAGAAGCGAATAAAGAAGAACGCCGGGAAGAAGAACAGCATAAGCGTTACCTTCGTCTGAAACGGAAAGTAATCGGTGCGTGGATATTTGTCGTGCCGCTGCTTATCTTTTCGATGTTATTAATGCATATGCCATACTCTAACGAGATACAAATGTTGCTCGCTATTCCGGTAATGGTGCTCTTCGGAGGAAGTTTCTTTACGGGGGCATGGAAACAGGCGAAGATCGGTCGTAGCAATATGGATACGCTGGTCGCTTTGAGTACCTCGATAGCCTTCCTTTTCAGTTTGTTCAACACCTTCTTTCCGCAGTTCTGGACAGATCGCGGACTGGAACCGCACGTCTATTACGAAGCTTCCGCAGTGATCATTGCCTTCGTTCTGACCGGAAAGATGATGGAGGAACGCGCCAAAGGAAATACCTCGGATGCCATTCGCAAACTGATGGGAATGCAGCCTAAAGTGGCACGTGTATTGCGTGGCGGGGTAGAGGAAGAGATACAAATAGACCTGTTGCAGGTAGGCGATATGGTGGTAGTCCGTCCCGGCGAACAGATTCCCGTGGATGGTCAGCTTTCGGAGGGCGATTCGTATGTGGATGAAAGTATGATTAGCGGTGAGCCGATTCCGGTAGAGAAGAAAAAGGGCGATAAGGTCCTTGCCGGAACAATCAATCAGCGCGGTTCCTTCATCATTCGTGCTTCTCAGGTGGGAAGTGATACTGTGCTGGCACGCATCATTCACATGGTGCAGGAAGCACAAGGCAGCAAAGCTCCTGTGCAGCGTATCGTAGACCGTATTACAGGCATCTTCGTTCCTGTCGTGTTGGGAATTGCCATTCTGACGTTTGTGCTGTGGGTAGCTATCGGTGGCAGTGAGTATATTTCTTATGGTATTCTTTCTGCTGTATCCGTTCTGGTCATAGCCTGTCCCTGTGCTCTGGGACTTGCCACACCTACTGCGCTGATGGTGGGAATCGGTAAAGCTGCCGGACAGCATATTCTGATAAAAGACGCCGTCGCTCTGGAGCAGATGCGTAAGGTAGATGTGGTGGTACTGGATAAAACCGGTACTTTGACCGAAGGACATCCTACCGCTACCGGATGGTTGTGGGCACAGCCGCAGGAAGAACACTTCAAAGATGTACTTCTTGCTGCCGAGCTGAAATCGGAACACCCGTTGGCAGGCGCGATTGTAGCCGTACTCCAAGACGAGGAAAAGATAACTCCCGCTCCTTTGAGCAGTTTTGAAAGCATCACAGGCAAAGGTATAAAGGTGTCTTATCAAGGTAAGACTTACTGGGTGGGCAGCCATAAACTTCTGAAAGATTTCAGCGCTACAGTAAGCGATGTCATGGCTGATATGCTGGTACACTACGAATCAGACGGAAACGGAATCATATACTTCGGACGTGAGAATGAACTTTTGGCTATCATTGCCGTTTCCGACCCGATCAAGGCTACTTCTGCCGAGGCAGTAAAAGAACTGAAACGTCAGGGCATTGATATCTGTATGCTTACCGGTGACGGTCAGCGGACGGCTCTGGCAGTCTCTTCCCGTCTGGGTATCGAGCGATTTGTGGCAGATGCCTTGCCGGACGATAAAGCCGAATTTGTGCGTGAGCTGCAAATGCAGGGAAAGAAAGTGGCAATGGTGGGCGATGGTATCAATGACTCACAGGCACTGGCGTTGGCTGACGTCAGCATTGC
>OJME01002882.1_pt1 | contig 10775 bp, 6 predicted proteins | sample 1597151 | NCBI WGS metagenome assembly OJME01 (sample SAMEA2452118, study PRJEB22498) | human gut metagenome | biome: human feces; feature: human gut; material: feces | place: Australia | collected 2012
ACGAGCATGGTGGCAATGATCGTACACGCAAATATCACAACCGCAAACCACGCAGAGAATCAAGAGAACACAAAGATGCAGAATAAAGATTGTCTCCTACGAGAGGGCGAACGACTGGATGATCTGCAGTGTCAAGGATTACAAATAATACAGCATCCCGGTAAATTCTGTTTTGGTATGGATGCTGTATTATTAAGTTCTTTTGCTGCACTGCGAAACAAAGATACCGTCATGGATTTATGTACCGGTACCGGAATCTTGCCTATTTTGCTGTCAGCCAAAACAAAAGCTGACCACATTGATGCTTTAGAAGTTCAAAAAGAAAGTGCTGAAATGGCGCGCAGAAGCATTATTTTGAACGAATTATCGAATAGGATCACCATTTACGAAGGTGATGTCAAAACCGCTTCTGATCAATTTGGCAAAAATTGCTACGATGCTGTCACCGTCAATCCGCCGTATATGAATCAGGGACATGGTCTCAAAAATCCCAATATGCCAATGGCGATTGCCAGACATGAGATACTATGCACCTTAGAGGATGTCATACGCGAAAGCGCAAATCTTCTCAAACCAAAAGGGCGTTTTTACATGGTTCACCGCCCATTTCGGCTTGCAGAAATCTTTGTTATCATGAATAGCTATCGATTAGAACCAAAACGAATGCAGCTGGTGTACCCTTTTGCGGACAAGGAACCAAACATGGTGCTTATCGAAGGTGTGAAAGACGGAAATCCGATGTTAAAGATCACGCCGCCTTTGATCGTATACCGCCCTGATGGAACATATACCGACGAGCTGCTTGCATTATATGGCATGACAAGAAAATAATTATAAGAATAAAAGAGGTTCATTATGTCAGGTACTTTATATTTATGTGCTACTCCAATCGGCAACTTAGAAGACATTACCTTACGTGTTCTTCGCACCCTGCAGGAAGTAGATGTTATTGCGGCAGAAGATACACGCAATACGATCAAATTATTAAATCATTTTGAAATAAAAACTCCAATGACAAGCTATCATGAGTACAACAAAGTGGACAAAGCCGCCTATCTTGTTGAACAGCTTGCTAACGGCAAAAATATTGCCTTAGTTACCGATGCGGGTACTCCTGCCATTTCGGATCCCGGAGAAGAACTGGTCAAACAGGCTTATGCTGCGGGAATTCCCGTGACCTCTCTCCCCGGAGCCTGTGCGTGCGTTACTGCACTCACTCTGTCCGGTTTATCGACCAGACGTTTTGCATTTGAAGCCTTTCTGCCATCTGACAAAAAATTACGCCGTAAAATTTTGGATTCTTTGTGTACCGAAACACGGACAGTAATAATTTATGAAGCACCACATCACTTACGTGCAACTCTTCAGGAATTATTCGCCGCTCTCGGAGACCGCAGACTGACTATCTGTCGTGAATTGACAAAAATTCACGAAAGTGCAATGCAATTTACACTGTCAGAAGCGATTTATTATTATGAGCAAAACGCACCAAAAGGTGAATATGTTCTCGTCATCGAAGGACGCAATATGGCAGATCTCGAGCAGGAATCACGTGATGCCTGGGCACAACTTTCCGTTGACGAACATATGCAGCACTATTTATCCGAGGGAATGGATCGCAAAGATGCTATGAAACAAGTAGCCAAAGACCGCGGTGTCCCAAAAAGGGAAATTTATCAACAATTATTAAATAAAGACACTTAAGTATATATTCTGTAAAAACGGGAAACATGATAAAGTAACAAATGTTATTTTAAAGGAGGTTACTTTATCATGTATGACAAAAAACATCGAATACGAAATTCATATATATTAATCAGCTTGCTTGCAGGTGTCTGTTGGATACTCGCTTTAACTGCCATCTTGTTTCAGTTATCTGATACTTCTGCAAACGCAGGATCTGCGGTCCCCGCCTATTCATCCCACTCCCCTGTATACCAATTTCCGCTTAAACGCTGTTTCAGAACACACCTATGAACTAACCCCGAAAGACTCTGTCAAAACAAATAATAAGCTCAATAATTCTGACGCATTCCCAGAAGGTTCCCAGGTTAGATCCTATTTTGCTACTCTGCTTCATGATCCCTCACTTCAATTAGTTTCCTCCCACATAGAAACCAATTATGCAGACTATTATCTGTATAGCACAAAGCTAAATAAACTTGGCTTTCCTGCGTCTTCTTTTGGTCAGAATCTGCATATTGCTGTCACAAAAAACGGACACATATACCTTGCATCACCACAGATCGATTATGACTTTTAATCTTAGTGCAGAATACGTTTTTTATGGCAATCACGACGATTTCTTCTGCATCTCATCTCCTTACACAACATGACCTGTACCAATGCATTGTAATATGGATCGTTACACCGTTCTCCACAGATTTTTTGCACCATTCGCCCTATTATTATGCGATCAGGATAGCAGTCAAACATTGGACTTCCATCATATTCCATCTGATCACACATTTCCATTACTTCTAATTGTATCTTTTTGGCTTCCATCGGCATTAAGTACTGATCATCCCATTCTTTTTGCTCTTCTGTTACCTCCGTAAATTCCAGTGGAAATGTCATCATCGTTCCTTTTCCATATTTATGCAGCATAAGATCGATTCTCCTAAATCATTCTTTGCTAGTTATCCTATGCACATTTTTCGTAAATCGTGATAAGTTATGCACATTTTTTGAGTGATCTACACACATTTTCACAATATTTACTTGTTTATGATCCCCAAAATTTAAGAATATGTTCATTGCCTTTTATGGACAAACATCTTATACTATTGTAGTGAATATTTTTTGAAAATGAATTTCAGTTAAGAAAATTGAGTGTGATAGGAACTTTTCCTTATAACATTCAATCTTGAGGAGGATACCATTGAAACATTTATATAAATTTATTGCTTTAGTATTTATTTTTATGATAGGGATTGCTTTTTTCAGCAAAAGTATTCCATCGATTTCCGTAAGTACAACGACTGCAAGCAGCATTCAGGATTCTACATTTCCTATGGTTTATCTGCAGGTAGGAGAATCGTTTATCAATCCACTGCACGGATACAGCAGCGAACTTAACAGCAGCACAGTTCGAGAATCCATCACACCACTGGACACCGGCAAAACTTTTGCCGTGAATATCGCCGAAAACGATTCTAAGATCAAGAAACTTTCTTATGAATTGCGCGATATTGCCAATAATAAATCCATTGAAACCGGAGATATTACTGCCTTTGACAAAAACAAAAAATATAAAGTTGCTACCGTCCACTTAAAAGAGGCAATGGACACGAGTACTGAGTATGGATTCTGCATGACACTTATAACCAATTATAGCAAAAAGATTCATTTTTATACTCGTATAAAATATTATGACAATGACTTTTTCCTGTCCAAAAAATTGGACTTTGTAGCGAAATTTCATGCAGCAACTTTTGACCAGGGTAAGTCTCTGGATCTTTCGCAGTATTTAGAGAGTGGCACAAACGATGATTCTTCTTATGAATCCGTTGATATTCATTCCAGCCGCAAGCTTATCACTTGGGGAAAATTAAAACCTAGAAAATTAACGGATGTTGTGCCTACTGTCAAAGAGCTCAACATTGAAACTGCTGCCATCTCTCAGACATACTTTGTGTCTGCCACAACAGCATCCGGTTCTGAGACGTATCAGGTGAAAGAATTTTATCGTGTGCGCTATTCCGGCGGGCGCATATATTTGTTATATTTCAAGCGAACTATGGAAGCAATTTTTGATCCTTCCCTGATTTCAATCAACAAAAGTGAGGTCAAAATTGGTATTTCTTCCGCTGAAGATCTGGATATTACTTCCAGCGACTCCAATAAAAAATTCGCTTTTGTTCGCAATGGCTCTTTGTGGTATTACGATCTCAAAAAAAATGAGCTGAATAATGTATTTAGTTTTGAAACCGGCAACAATGATTATATCCGCGAATACTACGACCAGCATAATATTCGCATACTAAACTTAGACGATGATGGAAATATCAGCTTTGTCGTTTATGGCTATATGAACTGTGGTGATTATGAAGGCCGAGTTGGTATCCTCCTCTATGATTACAGCGTTGCTGATAACCAGATTACCGAGCGTGTATATCTGCCTCTCACCACGACTTACGAGCAGCTTAAAGAAGACTTTGGTGATTTTTGTTATATTAACAACAAAAACATCTTTTACTTCTCGTTACAGGACACGGTATATGCGTATAACATATCATCCAAGCGATATGATATCCTTACACAAAATGCCTCAGCTAATAATTTCTTAATGTTGGAACAGGCTCACTGCTTTATCTGGTCCAATGCATCGGCAAACGGTAACGCAAGCAAGCTGACTATTCTTGACCTTAATTCCTCCAAAGAATTAACGTTAAAGGCTCCTTCCGGCCAAAGTCTGGTTGCCCTTGGAACTATAGACTCTAACGTCGTATATGGATTTGTACGCAACAAAGATATTCACGAATCAACGACCGGTGACATTATTCGTCCCGCTTACAAGCTTGTTATTTCCGACTGTACAGGAAACATTTTACGCGAATACAATACCCGAAATACCTATGTAACAAATGCTGTAGTCGATGGAAATGTCATCCGACTAAAACGACTGAAACGTGTTTCCGGTGCCTGGAAAAAGGCATCTGATGATAGTATCATGAACCAGAAAAATACAGCTGCGCAGGCGATCAAGCTAACTACGCGTATTACCGATAAAGCATTGACCGAAAAATATATTTCCCTGCCAGCCGGTTATGTGATGCAGTCTCTTCCAAAAACTCACGCAACAAAGAGTGTAATGATCACGGAAGATACTACTTTTCATCTTAAAGAAGAAGATACAAACGCCACTAAGAAATACTATATTTACGCATATGGCGGAATTACCGGATCCTATGGCGATGCTTCTAAAGCGATCACTCTCGCTGATGAACAGATGGGCGTTGTTATGGATAGTGATTCTCATATCATCTGGGAACGTGGCGGTAAATTTTTAAGCAAAGAAATTGCCGGAATCACATATCCATCCGGTAATATTTCTACAATAAAAGCAAGCACGCAAATGTTATTGCAAGCCGCTCAAGTAACTACAACAGTCTCCGAGTTAAAAGGATCAACCATTATGAAAATGCTGCGATCCCATCTCGACACTCCGGTAAATCTCACCGGATGTACTGTCGATGAAATACTCTATTTTGTCAGCAGTGAAAAACCTGTCATTGCGATGGAAAGCAGCGGACACGCCGTCCTTATCATCGGCTATGATTCTTCCTCCGTTACTTGGATGGATCCTGCCACACACAGAAAACGCAAAGTATCATTAAATCAGGCAGAGCACATGTTTAAGCAGGCAGGATATGTATTTGTCAGCTATGTCGATTGATATCGAAATCTAAATTGATCTATAATTTCCAAAAGCTCTACGCAGATTTTGCGTAGAGCTTTTTAACTCAAACCTTACTCATTAAAAACTGCTATCGGGTCACATATTACTTACTAATGCTCCCCATACCTAAAGTTACTGTTCTAACCACATATTGTGTATTATGTCAAGAACAAAGAGTCGCTTGCGACTCTTTCGCGCTCGAGCGGTGCTGTTTGCAGTCACAGCATAGTGATTACTACGCTAATGCGGAAAAAATTTATAATAAATTATATATGTCTTTTTGACTATCTTTTTATATCTCCTTAAATGTCCGCAAAGCCTTATTTTATAGGCTCTACGGGCATTTTGCTTTTGTGGTAAACCTCACATATCTAGGTCTATCTTCTTATATTTTCGCTATCAAGCGTGGTTAAAATCGTGGTAAATACTTCTATGCGATTAGACGCTGAACCTCTGATTTTGCGGTATCTATGGACGCATGAGCGTACCAGTTCATTGTGATACTAATGTTTGAATGTCCCATGATATACTGTAAATCTTTTGGGTTCATGTTCTTGCTTGCCAGTCTTGTGCAGAATGTATGGCGTAGCGTATGTGGATGTGTCAAGTATAGGACAAAAAAAATTTTATTTTTTTCTGCAGAAGACTATCTGACGCTTCCATCAGGTAGTCCCAGCACCTTTATTATCTTCTGATAAGTCATTTTTGTCCTGCTCAAGTTATCTCTGTTCTGAAAAAATATCGTCAAAATTCCATTCGATTTCGATTTCATCCTGACTATGAACACGGATCACCTTGATAATCTCACGCAGCTTCTCTGTATCGAACTTCTGAATTCCCAAGAAATCTTTTAGTTTTATTTTATCAGAAAGTTCATTTTGTTCAAGAAACTTTTTGCTATTCTCCGCATCTTCTATTTTTCGTTTAATTTCATCCAGCTGTCCACTTATCTTTTCCGCTCTCTGCTTATACAAATCACGATCCATACGACCATCTTTGTAATCATCATAGAGTTTCATCTTTTCCGAGGTCAACTGTCGGCTCTGCTTTTGCAATTCTGCGGTATTGATCTCTTTGTAGTCGCATTGCCTGTTGTAAGATACTTTCTTTTCTTTTTCCAACATTGACGCTGCATACTGATGAACAAGCCCAAGGATATTCTCCTCCAGCGGTTCCCGTCGGATCACCAGACTTCGACACACAGGATCTCCATTGGTTCGAGCATCTGAGCATTTTAGCAGATGCTCCGTTTCTTTTAGTAAAGAATGCCCACAGTTGGCACATAGCAGCAATGCCGGCTGTTTTTTACGTCTTTCCAGAGTAAAATTGGTGCGTGATTCCGCAACACTTCTCTTCTTTTTCGGATGCATTTCATTTGCTTTTTCAAACAATTGCCTGTCTATAATTGCCGTATGATGATTTTCCAGGCGAACCCATTCTGTTTCATCATTCAGAACAGCTTTATGGCCAGTATGCATACTACAACGCGTTTTGCCCCAGATTCTGGTTCCAATATAAATCTCATCCCGGACAATTGCCGCTACTGTCGTAGGGCTCCAGTGTTTCTTTTTGATCGTCTCAAACCTCTGGAACTGTACCTGGTCCCCTCTTGATAATTTCTGCTCATCACAAGTGACAATCTCCTGTCTGTTCAATTCCCTTGTAATATCTGCAAAACTTGTTCCTTCCGCTGCCATCCGAAAAATCATTTTTACGACTTTTGCAGCCTCTGGATCAACTTCCAGCCTTCCATCTTTTCCTTTTTTATAGCCATATCTGGCATTTACCGGAAGGCGTGTACCATTTCTCGTTCTTGTCTGCAATGCTGATGAAATTTTCTTGGACAAATCCAGGCTATACATATTGTATACCAGATTCTGCAATGCCACATTCATTCCACCAGTCATTCCGCTGCTTGCAGCACTGTCATAGCTGTCATTAATCGAAATAAATCGAATCTGTAGAAGTGGGAAAATATATTCAATATAAAATCCAACTTCCAGATAGTCTCTTCCAAATCTGGAGAAGTCTTTTACAACTACACAGCCGATTTCTCCGCTTTTCATGTCATCCTGCAGCTGTTGAAATCCCTGCCGTTTAAAATGAGTACCGCTGACACCGTCATCCACATATTCCAGGATATCTGACTCAGCTACACCCAGCTGATCAATCACAAATGATTTTAACAGAATTCTCTGAGAAGTTACACTGTCGCTCTCTTTTTTGGCTCTGCCATCTACATTGTCATCTTCTGCGGATAAACGGATGTAAACAGCTGTTTTTCTATGATCTGTCATCTTGTCTGCGCCTCCTTCTCTTTCTTTAATTTCTGTAAATCTGCAAACTGATCGTCATATACCAGCTTGATCTCATAATCATACTTACCATGGATAATAATTGAATCCACAAAGGCATCTGCCATTTCTTTTGTCAGCTTACGCTTTGACATATAAGTATGTATCACATTTCCCCAGCCTTCTTCAATGTGGTAATCCTGGGAATACCGAACCTGTGCCGCCAATACTGTGTCCAGACGGCTCTTGATATTCTCAATTTCATTGGAATAGATCCGAGAAAACTGTATGTACTCTTCTTCTGTAATCAAACGTTCCGAGTAATCTTCATATAAATCCGATTTACGCTTACTGATACGGCTCAGTTCCCGTCGAAGTTTCCCCACTTCTTTATCCAAAAGCAGGTACTGTGTCTGATTTTTGGAAGCTGTATTCATTTCCTGAATCATTTTTTCCGTATCCAATACGGTTTTCATATGCGTTTGGATCAGGCGAAGAACATCGTCATCCACATATTCTTTTCTGACTCTGTGCCCTTTGCATTGCTTTCCTCCGGATTTATGGTTAGTATTGGCTCCGCAGATATAAAAGAATGTGCCATTTCTTTCTCTGGACAACGTCATGCGGTTGCCACAGCCTCCGCACCATATTTTTCCTGTATAGAAATTATGGTTTCTAATAGCCCCATTGTTCTGCTGATGTTTCTTCTTATAAGCTTCCGTATATTCCTGGATTTTAGATTGTACCTGTTGAAACAACTCTCTATCTATAATCCCTTCATGCGTGTTCTCCACATGCACCCATTCACTCTCTGGTCGATTTCTCTGTTTATTTCCCTGGAAAACACTTTGCTGATATTTTCCAAATACAGAATCACCTGTGCAATGAACATCCTGAAGAACTCGTTTCACTTCATAATTGTTCCAGGGTTTTGACTCCGGAAGCGGCTTCTCACCGGTTTTATAGAATTTTCTCTGTAAAGTCGGCGATAAAACTCCATCTTTATTGAGCTGTCTTGCAATATCACTATAGTTCCTGCCATCCATATACATAGAAAATATACTTTTCAAATGTTCTGCAGCTTCTTCATCAACGATCAGCTGATGATGGTCTTCTTCTGACTTTCTGTAACCATACGGTTCCCAGGCACTTGTAAATTTTCCTTTTTTCCAAAGAGCTTTTTTTGCGCTGCTGCTCTTTTTGGCAAGGTCTTTCGAATAGAACTCATTGATAATATTCTTCAGTGGAACTGTAAGATCCACACCTTCTCTGAAGGAATCGAAATCATCTGTCACAGCCAGGAATCTTACATGAAAAAACGGAAATACTCGTTCAATATAGTTGCTGGTTTCGACATAATTTCTTCCAAGTCTGGACAAATCTTTTACAATAACACAATTGATTTTTCCATGCTTGATATCTTCCATCATCTGTACGAATCCAGGACGGTCAAAATTTGTACCTGAATAGTCTGAGTCCTTATAAACTTCCGCAACCGAAATATCTTCCGTATCTGCTACAAAGTTTTTCATCAATTCCACCTGGGTTTCTATCGTCCCTCTTTCTAATGTTTCTTCTGTTTCCATTGAAATTCTGGCATACAATCCTGCCCGGAATGGTCTTCTCACCTCTGTCTGGACGGTTGCACTGCCGACTACTGTCGGAATGTTTTTCCTACTCTTTCGTGCCATTTTATACAACCTCCTTTACCTTGACCTGCAGATTATTATCATCATCTACTACCGTATCAACTCCCATAGCCGGTAATTGATTCAGCAATGTCTGATAACAATCATCAAAATCAAAAGTGATCTCTATATTCTTTTTATCATATACTCTGATTTTCCTGATCAGTTCTACCACCACTGTGCGGGACAGTTCTTCAATATCCTGATATTTCACAAAATAATCCAGCCAGGTATTGGCATTGTCTGCTTTTTCCAGCTCACTATCCATTTCTTTCTGGATTGCACGGATACTCTCTTCCGCATTTCTAAGCCTCTTTCCATAGGCTGCATGAAGCTCTACATAGTCTTCTTTTGATACAATGCCCTCTTTCATATCCGAATAGAGCATCATCCGTAACTCCTTACAACGTTCTGTCTCCTGTTTTTTCTTCTCCAGCCTGTCCTGCAGCTTCTTCATATTGATCTCCTGAAATGGCACAGTACCAACAAATTCCAGGACTCTTTTCAGGTGCAGGATATTCTGGATATGCTGTTTCAGCATCACCAGTACGGCATCTTCCAGATCCTTTTCCGGTATTCTATGACTAGAACAGCGTTTTGTTTCTTTATTTGCGGAACATAGATAATAAGCATATTTTTTCCCTGCCACAGTAGAAACCTTTCTTGTCATAGGTGCACCACAATCCGCACATACAGCAATTCCGGACAACAGATATACCTGCTTTTGGTAAGGTGAAGTACGTGTATCCATGCCCAGAAGCCTCTGCACAATTTCAAAATCACGGTCACTCACCAGTGGCTCATGATTTTTCTCAATCCGGATCCAGTCATCTTCCGGTTTCACATAAGTCTGCTTCACTTTATGGTTCGGTGTTGTCCTTTTTCCCTGCACAAGATTTCCGATATAAACCTCGTTTTCCAGTATCCTACGGACTGTAACGGAACTCCAAAGTGCCTGTTCTTTCTGCCGGAAGCCAGTTTCATAATGACTGCCGCTGCTGATTTTATATTCAAATGGGGAAAGAATACCCAGTTCATTTAAACGATTAGCGATCGCATCCTGACTCATTCCCCGCAGCTTCATCTTAAAAATATCCTGTACTACACTGCCTGCAGATGGGTCAATCTCTAATTTATGCTTATCTGTCTTTGTCTTCCTGTATCCAAATGCTACAAACGGAGTCACGCACTCACCTTTTTTCCTCTTAATCTCAAGATTACTCCTGATCTTAATAGAAATATCACGACAATAAGCATCGTTGATTAAATTTTTAAATGGGATAATGATTTCGTCTGCCTGATTCTTTCCCTTAAGACTGTCATAATTATCATTGATAGCAATAAAACGCACACCAAGAGCCGGGAATAATCTCTCGATATACTTCCCGGAAT